>Ga0209698_10000323_pt1 | contig 53793 bp, 63 predicted proteins | sample LitLauG_LLR_2012_FD_187203 | JGI IMG/M metagenome (GOLD analysis project Ga0209698, IMG submission 187203) | Freshwater sediment microbial communities from Pennsylvania, USA - Little Laurel Run_MetaG_LLR_2012 (SPAdes) (version 2) | ecosystem: Environmental > Aquatic > Freshwater > Creek >...
GGTGCTGGCCGCGACGACTTCATGGGTCCGCTCGAGCGCGGCCTCGCGGCCCGTGAAGAACGGCAGCTCTCGCGCGAACCGGCGCAAGCGCTGCTCCGCCTCATGGCGTTTGCGAAAGAACAGATCGTCGACGATGCGGTCGATGCGCGCATGCACGGGCCGAAGCGAGAAACCGATGGCCAGCGCGACCGCGAGCTCCACGGCGCTGCTCGCGACGTGACCGACGGCGAGCAGATATTTCGAAATGAACCATTCGAGCGCGACGAATAGTCCGACGACGACGAACGAGACGGCACCGAACACGGCCGCACGATTGAGTGCGAAGCCGACGTCGACGACGCGGTGCCGCAAGATCACGTAGGTCAGGCCGACGGGAATGACGGCCACCGTCAAGCTCGCGTACTGCACCGCTTCGATCGCGGCGCGATCCCGCCAGAAGAGCACCGTGGCAAAGATCACGAGCAGCCCCGAAAAGCCGAAGCCGAAGGTCAGCGCGATCCACAGCAATTGCTGGCGCTCGAGACCCGTCGATTCGCGCAGGGTGACGAGCAACGATCCGACCGCACCAAAGATGAAGAACGCCCAGCAAGCCGCGAAGCCGCCGATCGCGGCTCCGGCGATCGAGTTCTCGGGGGCGACGTAGCGTCCGCCGATGCTTACGATCGTCAGCACGATCGCGAGCAACGTGACGGCCGGCGCGGCCCGCCGAACGAAAGCCCGGAAGCCGCTCGCGAACGGCCGCGGAAACGAGGCGGCGAAGAGCGTCGCGAACCCGCCGCCGAGCGCGTAGGCCGATTGCGCCGCGATACCCGTCAGAATCCACCAATACGATCGAACGTGCAGCAAGAGCGAACCGGCTCCGCTGCCCAAAGCGAAGAGCGCCAAAAATGCGGCAAGCTCGAGCGCGCGCCGGTCGTCGCTGCGGCGGCGCACGATGAGCAGCGCCATTGCTGCATAGGTCAGGAAAATCGCCGACTGAAGCGTGATCTGCAGAACCGACGTGCGTTTCGGCGACGGATCTGAGAGCACGAAATGCCGGCCGTCGCGGCCGACGAACGCGATCTTCTCGCCAGCGCGCAGCGTGGCCAGCCGGATGGATTCGTCGGGCGTATCGGGGTCGAGGCGCAGCACGTCGCCCGCCCGAATTCCGGCGCGCGCCGCGATGCTGCCGCTCGTGACGCCGGTGACGCGGATCTCCGTGGAGCCGGGCGACCCGGACGTCGACAAGCCGAAGACGATGTCCGGGACCGGAACGAACGGCGCCGCGACGAGCAGAGCGATCGCCGTCAGCGAGGCGAGCGCGATCGCCGCACGGGCCAGAGCCAAACGCATCCGTGCTCCGGTTCGACCGGAGCGGGCCGGCTTCCGCGTTTTAGAGCGTGGTGCGTGCCGGCGCGCTGCCGGTGCCGAGCCCGCCGTCGACGCCGATGATTTGACCCGTCACCCACGACGCGTCGTCCGAAATCAGATATGCGGCCGCTGCGGCGACGTCGGCGGGCTGCCCGATGCGCCCGAGCGGATGCATCGCGGTCGAGGCCTTGAGCATCGCCTCGTTCGACCACAGCGAACGCGAGAGTTCCGTCTCCGTGAGCCCCGGTGCGACCGCGTTGAAGCGCACGCCGTACCGCGAATACGAGATCGCGGCCGAACGCACGAGGCCCTCGACGGCCGACTTCGCCGCGGCGATCGCTTCGTGGTTTTGCAAACCCGTGCGCGCCGCGACGGTCGAGAAGAGCACGACGGAGCCGCGGCGACGGCGCATCATCTTCGTCACCACGCTCTTCACGACGATGAACGCACTCGTCGCGTTGATCTCGAGCGTCGCGCGCCAGTCGTCGAGCGAGAGCGCGTGCAGCGGTTTGAGCACGATGCTGCCGACGGCGTGCACGAGCCCGTCGATCGGTCCGACCTCGCCTTCCACCCGTTCGACGATCGCGGCCATCGCTTCGGGGTCGAGCACGTCGCCCGGGAACGCACTCGCGCCGCACTCGCTCGCCACGCGCGCGAGCCGCTCGGCGTCGCGGGCGACCAGTGCCACGCGCGCGCCGCGCGCCACGAGCCGCCGCGCGGTTTCGGCGCCAATGCCGCCCGAACCGCCGGTAATAAGAACGACGTTTTCCACACGCCTAGGACGCCGCCGCGGCGCCGACGGTTCTACGGTTCGAGGCGCGCGAGCAGCAGCTTGACGAGCGCCGTCGTTTTCGGCAGATCGAACGCTTCGCCGATCAGCACGGTCGCTTCGACCACGTACGCGCCGCGGCGCACGTAGACGGCGGTCTTGGTTGCAAGCGCGCCGCTGCCGAGCCCGGCGACCGGATCCGCGTCGGAACCGGTGCGCGCCGCGAAATACTCGTCGAGGTCGTTCGCGTCGGCGAGCTTCGCGTAGCTCGCGCAAGCCGCGGCGCGCGGCGCGCCCGAAACGACGCCCGCACAGCGCCGCGCCAGCGCGGCGAAATAGGGGCGCCGCCGCGCGAGCGCGTCCGCCGTTACCAGCGCGTAACTCGCGCTGCCTTGATCGTCGACGGAACGGCCCGCAAAAAAGCAGATGCCCGCCGTACGCGACGTCTCTTCGGGCGGCTGCAGCGTGAAACCGACGATTTGCGCGACCTCTTCCGTGCGCACCGTATCGCAGGCCGCGGCCGGAGCGGGCGTCGACTCGGCCGCCGGGGCGGGCGCGCTCGTACCGAGCGTGCAAGCAAGCAATAGCGCCGCAAGTCGCAGGGCCGCGCGCGATAAACTCATAGCACTTCAGGCAACGCGCGTGCCGGCGAACAGGTTCCGCAGAAACCGGCCGGCGCGTTCGACCGCTTCGTCGCCCGACGTCCCCGCGTACGCGTCGATCAGCGCGCTGCCGACGATCGCGCCGTCCGCGATTTCGCACGCCCGCCGCACGTGTTCGGGCGTCGAGATGCCGAAGCCGATCGCGAGCGGTAAGCCGCTCACCCCGCGCAGGGCGGCGACGCGCTCGGCGAGCCACCGGAAATCCGGTTCCGAGCGGGCGCTCGTCACGCCGAGCCGCGACACCAAATACGTGAACCCTTCGCTCGCGCGCGCGATCGTCGCCGCGCGCGCGGCCGGCGTCGTCGGCGCGACGAGCAGCGGCAAGGCGAGGCCGTGAGGCGCGAAGGCCGCGCGAATCGTCGCCGTCTCTTCGAGCGGCACGTCGGGTACGATCGCGCCGCACGCGCCGGCCGCCGCGAGCGCCGCGGCGAAGCGCTCGAGCCCGAACTGCAAGATCGGATTGAAGTACGTAAAGAGCAAAAGCGGCGGCCGTCCAGGACCCGCCGCATCGGCGGCGAGCGCCAGCGCGTCGTCGATCGTCGTGCCGCCCTCGAGGGCGCGTTGCGCGGCCGCCGCGATCGTCGGACCGTCGGCCAGCGGATCGCCGTAGGGGATGCCGAGTTCGATCGCGTCCGCGCCCGCCTCGGCGGCGGCCGCGAGCAGGCGGCGCGACGTCTCACGATCGGGATCGCCCGCACACAAGTACGGCACGAGCGCGCCGCGGCCGGCCGCGCGTGCCGCCGCGAACGCGGCGACGATTCGCTTGGTGCCGTGTGCGCGCGCTTCGGTCACGCGTGCGCGATCGCGACGCCGCGCGACGCTTCCAACTCGCCGACCTGGCGCGTGTCTTTATCGCCGCGGCCGCTCAAGTTCACGAGCACGAGCCCGTCCGCGCCGCGTTCACGCGCGAGCTGTTCGGCGAACGCCAGCGCGTGCGAGGTTTCGAGCGCGGGCACGATGCCCTCGCGTTCCGCGCAGCGGTGAAAGGCCGCGAGCGCTTCGTCGTCCGTCGCGGAGACGTACCGCGCGCGGCCGCTCTCCTTGAGGAACGCGTGCTCCGGACCGACGCCGGGGTAATCGAGGCCCGCGGAGATCGAATGCGTATCTTTGACCTGGCCCTGCGCCGTTTGCAGCAGATACGATCGCGAGCCGTGCAGCACGCCGACGGTACCGGCGCTGAGCGACGCGGCGGTGTCGATCGATTCGAGACCGTGCCCCGCGGCTTCCACGCCCCACAGCCGCACGTCCGGATCGTCGACGAAGCCGGCGAAGATGCCCATCGCGTTGCTGCCGCCGCCCACGCACGCCACCACGTCCGTCGGTAAACGCCCGAAGCGTTCCAGGAGCTGCGCGCGCGCTTCGAGGCCGATGACTTTTTGGAACTCGCGCACCATGTACGGATACGGGTGCGCGCCGACCACGCTGCCGATGATGTAGAACGTATCTTCGACGCGCGCCGCCCATTCGCGAAACGCTTCGTTGGTCGCGTCCTTGAGCGTCTGCGTGCCGCCGGTGACGGGGTGCACGGTCGCACCGAGCAGTTTCATCACGTAGACGTTGAGCGCTTGGCGTTCCACGTCGAGCGCGCCCATGTACACGTCGACCGGAATGCCGAGCTTCGCGCCGATCGTGGCGGTCGCCACGCCGTGCTGTCCGGCGCCCGTCTCGGCGATGATGCGCCGTTTTCCCATGCGCTTGGCGAGCAATCCCTGGCCGACCGTGTTGTTGATCTTGTGCGCGCCCGTGTGGTTGAGATCTTCGCGTTTGAAAACGAGTCGCGCGGCGCCGGGACCGTCGACGAAACGCGTCGCCTCCGTCAAGGGCGAGGGCCGTCCCACGAAATCGCGCAAGAGCGCGTGGTACTCATCCCAAAACGCCGGGTCGGCGAACGCCGCCTCCATGCCACTTTCCAATTCCGCGAGCGCTTCGACGAGCACTTCGGGGACGAACTTGCCACCGAACGCTCCGAAGTACCCACGCGCGTCAGGCTTCTGCATCCGCTTCCCTCACCGCGCGCACGAAGGCGCGCATCTTTTCGACGTCTTTCGCATCCGCCGTTTCGACGCCGCCGCGCGTGTCGACGGCATATGGCCGCACGGCGCGCACGCAGGCGCCGACGTTCTCGGGCGTCAGCCCGCCCGCGACCACCACGTCGCGCTCGCGCGCGACTCCCGCGACCGCCGCCCAGCCGAACGGTACGCCCGTCCCGCCGCGGCGCCCGGCGACGCGCGTATCGAACATCCAGAGCGCCCGGCCGTACGCCGCAAGATCGCCCGCAGCCGGCGGGCCCGCGGCCTCCGGCGGCAGATGGAACGCTTTGACGTACGGCAGACCGTCCGCGAGTTGCTCGCAGCGGTCCGCCGGCTCGTCGCCGCTGAACTGCAGCGTGAAGCCGAGCGCGCGCAAGAGCGCCGCTTCGCGCTCGCTCGGATCGACTACGACCGCGATCCGGTCCACGAAGGGCGGCACCGCGGCGGCCAGCCGCGGCAAGTCCGCCTCCGCCACGCGCCGCGGGCTCTCGGCCGCGATCACGCCGACGGCATCCGCACCCGCTGCGACCGCCAGCGCCACGTCGCGCGGCGACGTCATGCCGCAAAACTTCACGCGGGTGCGGGCTCTCACCGGCCGACGCCGGCCGTCTTCTTCACGTCCTCCACGAACGCGACGGGATCGCTCGCGCGCATCAGCGCTTCGCCGATCAGGAAACCGCGCGCGCCGAGCGCGTGCAGCGCCGCGATGTCGGAAGGCTCGTGCACGCCGCTCTCGCTGATCACGAGCGTGCCCGCGGGAACGGCGGGCAGCAAGTGCTCGGTCACCCCGAGGTCGGTCTCGAACGTGCGCAGGTCGCGGTTGTTGATGCCGATGACGCCGGCGCCGAGCGCGAGCGCGCGCTCGAGTTCGCCTTCGTCGTGCACTTCGACGAGCGTATCGAGCGCGAAGCGCCCCGCCTCGTCGCTGAGTTCGCGCAGCGTCGCATCGTCGAGACCCGCCACGATCAGCAGCACCGCATCCGCGCCGTACGCGGCGGCTTGCGCGACGTGGTAGCGGCTGCACAGGAAATCTTTGCGCAAAATCGGCTTGGTCGAGTGCGCGCGCGCGACGTCGAGGAAGGCGAGGTCGCCGAGAAAGTGGTCCGCTTCGGTCAGGACGCTGATCGCGTCGGCGCCCGCGCGCTCGTAGTTCGCGGCGATCGCCGCCGGATCGAAGTTGCGCGCGATCAGCCCGACCGAGGGCGAGGCGCGCTTGATTTCGGCGACCACGGCGGGGCCGCGCGCGTCGCGCAGCGCTTGCGCGAAGGGCCGCCGTTCGCCGCGCCGCGCCTCCGCGCGCGCGGCGAGCGCCGCGTAGCTTTCGCGCGCTTCGTCGGCCGCGAGCGTCGCGGCCTTGGCGGCGTACAACTTGGCGAGAAAGTCGCTCATCGGTGCTCCTTGGCAAGGACGACGGCGGTAAGGGACGGGGATTCGACGCCGGCGACGCCGCGCAAGCGTTCGAACACGGCGAGCGCCGCGCCGCCGGCAAGCGCCGCGCGCGCGAGCGCGAGACCCTCACGCACGTCGGCGGCTCGTTCCGCGATGACGAGCGCGAGCGCCGCGTTGAGCGCGATTACCTCGGCGCGCGGCGAGCGTTCGCCCTCGAGGATCGCGCGCAGCGCGGCCGCGTTTTCGGCAGGCGAGCCGCCGGCGAGCGCGTCCGAGGGCGCGTGCACGCCGACGTCGGCGGGGTCGAGCACCCAGCGCGTGCGGCCGCTCGGCCCGAACTGGTCGATCGTGGTCGGCACGTCGCCCGCGATCTCGTCGATGCCGTTACGCGCGTGGACGACCGCCGCGGCCTCGGTGCCGAGCGCTTCGAGCGCCAGGCTGACGAGTTCGAGGTGCGCGTCGCTCGCGACGCCGACGACCTGATGCGAGGCGCCCGCCGGGTTCGCGAGCGGCCCGAGGATGTTGAACACGGTGCGCACGCCGAGTTCGCGCCGCACCGGCGCGACCTCTTTCATCGCGGGATGGTACAGCGGCGCGAAGAGAAACGTGAAGCGCTCCTCTTCGAGTTGGCGCCGCGCGACCTCCGGGCCGCCGTCGAGCGCGATGCCCGACGCCTCCAGCACGTCGGCGCTGCCGCAGGCGCTCGACGCCGCGCGATTGCCGTGCTTGGCGACGTGCAGGCCGCAGCCGGCGAGCACGAACCCGGCCGCGGTCGAGACGTTGATCGTCTGCGCGCCGTCGCCGCCCGTGCCGCAGGTGTCGACCACGCGCGGGAGCGCGTGCTCCACGCGCACGGCGCGCGCACGCATCGCTTCGGCCGCCCCGACGACTTCGGCCGCCGTCTCGCCCTTCGCCGCGAGCGCCGAGAGAAACGCGGCCGACTGCACGGGCGACCACGCCGCGTCCATCACTTGACCGAGCGCGAAGGTCATCGACTCGGCGTCGAGATCGTTGCCGCCGATGACGGCGCGCAACAGGTCGCGATACTCGCTCATGCGCGGGCGACCGCGAGAAAGTTTTCGAATAACCGGAAACCTTGCGGCGACAGGACCGATTCGGGGTGGAACTGCACGCCGAAGATGGGCAGCGTGCGGTGCGCGATTCCCTGAATGACGCCGTCTTCGCTTGCGGCGCAGGCGCGCAGCACGTCGGGAAACGGCGCGTGCGCGACGCACAGCGAGTGGTAACGCGTCGCTTCGAACGGTGACGGCAGCCCGGCGAAGATGCCCGTCCCGTCGTGTTCGATGCGCGAGGTCTTGCCGTGCATCAGGTGCGGCGCGTGCTCGACCACGCCGCCGAAATATTCACCGATGGCCTGCTGGCCAAGGCACACGCCGAGCACGGGGCGGCCCGCGGCGATCGCCCAGCGCAGCGTCTCCATCGTTTTGCCGGCGGCCGCGGGCCGGCCGGGGCCGGGGCCCACGCAGACGGCGTCGGCCGCGGCCACCGCCGCTTCGTTCAACCGGGCTTCGTCGTTGCGCACGACGTCGACGCTCGCGCCGAGCGAGCCGAAGAGGTGCGCCACGTTGTACGTGAACGAGTCGTAGTTGTCCACGAGCAGGATGCGCGGCTCGCTCATCCGCCGGGCTCCAAACCGAGCACTTCGCGCACGATGCGCGTCTTGGCGAAGATCTCTTCGTACTCGGCGAGCGGTTCGCTATCGGCCACGATGCCGGCCGACGCCTGCCAGTAGGCGCGGCCGCCCGCGGTCGCGACGCTGCGCAGCACGATGCACGAATCCATGCCGCCGTCGAAATCGATGTGCGCGACGCTGCCCGCGTAGAAGCCGCGCGCGACCGGTTCGAGCGAATCGATCAGCTGCATCGCGCGAATTTTCGGCGTGCCGGTGACCGTGCCCGCCGGGAAGGCGGCGGCGAAAAGGTCGAGTGCGTCGCGATCGTCGCGCAGTTCGCTCGTAACGTTGGAGACGATGTGCATCACGTGGCTGTAGCGTTCGAGCACCATCAGTTCGTCGACGCGCACGCTGCCCGTGGTCGAGACCGCGCCGAGGTCGTTGCGGCCGAGATCGACGAGCATCACGTGCTCGGCGCGCTCCTTCGCATTGGCCAAGAGTTCGTGGCCGATCGCCACGTCGCGCTCGGCGGTTTCGCCGCGCGGCCGCGTGCCCGCGAGCGGCCGGATCCGCGCGCGCGTGCCGTCGAGGCGCACCAAGAACTCGGGCGACGCGCCGAACATCGTGCGTCCGTCGCTCTCGATGAAGAACATGTACGGCGAAGGATTGCGCGTGCGGATCTGCCGGTAGAAATCGAACGGTACGCCGTCGAGGTCGCACCAGAAGCGGATGCCCAGCTGCAGCTGGTAGACGTCGCCTTCGTAAATGGCTCGCTTGGCGCGCGCGACGCGCTCGAGGAACTCTTCGCGCCCGAGCGACTGCCGGACGGGACCTTTCGCGCGCACGTTGCCCGGAATCGTCGGCCGCGCGGCCAGCAGTTGCGCGATGTACGCATCGAGGCGATCTTCGACGGCGCGGCGCTCGCCCGCCGTTTGCGCTAGGCCGATCAGCGTGACCTTATGGGTGAAGTGATCGAAGACGACCCACGTGCCCGGCACGACGACGAGCGCGTCGCTGAGCGCGACGTCGGCGGGCGGCTTCGGGCCGATGCGTTCGAGCGAACGCGCGGCGTCGTAGGCGAAGACGCAGACGGCACCGCCGGAGAACGGCAGGCCGGCGGAATCGAGCCGGTAGCGAGCGATCAGTGCGCGGATGCGCGGCAGCATTTCCGGATCGTCGTCGAAGGTCGCCGTCTCGAGGTAGTCGAGGCCGATGAACGAGTAGCGCGCGATCCGGTCCGTGCCCTCGACCGACTCGAGCAGACATGACCGGCCGGGCACGGCCAAGGCCAGGTACGCCCCGATCGGCGTCAACGCGTCCGCGACGAACTCGCGCACGACGGGCTCGAGCGGCTGCGGGGAAATGCGAAGCGGGGGCGTTACCATAGCGGCGCCGGCGGCCGGCGCGAGTCGTGCGCTCTAGCGGACGAGTTCGAGCAGCGAGAGTTCGGCGGCGTCGCCCGAGCGAACGCGCGTCTTGACGATGCGCGTGTAGCCGCCGGTGCGGTCTTTCATCGCGGGCGCGATCTGATCGACCAGTTTCTTCGTGACCGCGGGCTCGAGCAGATACTCGGCCACCAGCCGCCGCGAGTGCAGGTCGCCGCGGCGGGCCGTCGTGATCAGCCGCTCGACGACTTTGGAGATCTCCTTGGCTTTGGTCGTCGTCGTTTCGATCTTCTCGTGCTTGAAAAACGACGTGGCCAAGTTGCGAAGCAGCGCCTTGCGGTGGCCGTCCGTGCGCGAGAGACGCTTCTTAGCGATTTGGTGCGGCATCGTGCTCTCCTAGAGCGGCTGGCGCAGCGCAAGGCCGCGCTCTTCGAGAACCTGCTTGATCTCGTCGAGCGACTTCTTGCCGAAGTTGCGCATTTTGATGATCTCGTCTTCGGTCATGTCGAGCAGCTCGGAGACTTTCGAGATGCCCGCGCGCTTGAGGCAGTTGAACGAGCGAACCGAGAGGTTGAGCGATTCGACCGGGATATCCCATTCGCTGGTCGGGGCGGCGGCCGGCGCCTTCTCCTCTTGCGTGAAGTTCACGAAGAGGTCGAGTTCGTTTTGGAGGATGGTGGCCGCGGTCGAGAGCGCGTCGTCCGGCGTGATCGAGCCGTTGGTCTCGATCTCGATCGTCAGCCGGTCGAAATCGACCGACTGGCCGACGCGCGTGTCGTCGACCGTGAAATTGCACTTGCGGATCGGCGAGAAGATCGAGTCCATCGGAATGAGCCCGATCATGTGCTCGACGTTCTTCTGCTTGTCGGCCGTCACGTAGCCGCGCGCTTTCTCGATGCCGATTTCCATCTGCAGCCGCGCGCTCTTGGCCGTCATCGTCGCGATGTGGTAATCGGGCTGCAGCACCTCGACGTCGGCGTCGGGCGTGATGTCGGCGGCCGTGACTTCCTTGGCGCCGCTGACGGAAAGCGTCAGCACCTTCGGCTCGTCGGCATTGAGCTTCAGGGGCAGGCCCTTGAGGTTGAGGAGCAGGTTCGTCGTGTCTTCGACGACGCCGGGAATCGTCGAGAACTCGTGCAGCACGCCGTCGATCTTGACGTACGTGACGGCCGCACCGGGAATCGACGAGAGCAGCACGCGGCGCAGCGAGTTGCCGAGGGTGATGCCGTAGCCGCGCTCGAGCGGCTCGATCACGAACTTCGCGTAGTTGTCCCGCCGCTCGCGGACTTCGATCTTGGCTCCCTGCGGCGCATCGATGACGGTCATGGTTGCTGTTGCGTATCCTTCACGCCGTTTACGTTATCCGGAGGCGGCCCCGCCGACCCCGATCCCACGCCGAACGGCAACTTGAGTGCGTGTTCTCGAACTTACCTCGAGTAGTATTCGACGATCAGTTGCTCGTCGACGGGCGTATCGATCTGCTCGCGCGACGGCAGCGCCGTCACCTTGATCGCGAGCTCGGTTTCGTTGAGTTCGAGCCATTCGGGATGGGGCCGGCCCTTGGCGTATTCGGCGTTGGCCTGGAACACCGTCGAAGATTTCGAGCGGTCGCCGAGCGTGATCGTATCGCCCGGCTTCACGAGGAACGACGGGATGTTCACGATGCGGCCGTTGACGCGGAAGTGGCGGTGCGTGACGAGCTGGCGCGCTTGGGCACGGCTCATCGCGAGGTTCATCCGGTACACGACGTTGTCGAGGCGGCGTTCCAAGAGTTGCAGGAACGTCTTGCCAGTTTGACCCGGCACGCGCGCGGCGCGGCGGAAGTAGTTCTCGAACTGCGTTTCGAGCACGCCGTAGTAGCGGCGCATCTTCTGCTTCTCGCGCAGCTGGCGGCCGTACTCGGAGATCTTCTGACGGCTGGGCTTGCCCTGCGTCTTCTGACCGGGGGCCGTGCCGCGGCGCTCGACGGCGCACTTTTTCGAGAGGCAGCGGTCGCCTTTGAGGAAGAGTTTGATCTTTTCGCCCGTTTTGCTCGTGGCCGTTTCGCGGCGGCACAGACGGCAGACGGGACCCGTATAACGTGACATCTTCTTTCCCTAAACCCGGCGCCGCTTGGGCGGCCGGCAGCCGTTGTGCGGGATCGGCGTAACGTCCTTGATGAGGGTGATCTCGAGGCCCGTGGCCTGGAGCGAGCGGATCGCGGCCTCGCGGCCGGCGCCCGGACCCTTGACGTAGACCTCGGCGGACTTCATGCCGTGGTCCATCGCCTTGCGGGCCACCGCCTCGGCGGCCATCTGCGCGGCGAACGGCGTGGACTTCTTGGAGCCCTTGAAGCCGAGATTGCCGGCCGACGCCCAAGCGATGACGCTGCCGGCGTTGTCCGAGATCGTAACGATCGTATTATTGAAGGACGAGTGGATGTGGGCGACGCCCGATCCGACGTTCTTAAACTCGCGCTTCTTGCGCGTCTTGGTCTGTTTTTTGGCGGCCAAACGAACTCCAGCGTTTATCTTGCCCCGCGTGACGAACCCGGGGTGTCGTCGCCTCGACCGGCGGGCCCTGGGGGCACCCCGATCTTCCGCCCGGACGAGCGGCGATAACGTCCGGTGCGCCCTCGCGGGCGCGCGAAGGCCGCCGAAACGGCAGCCGACGGCAGAGTATACCGAAAAAAGGTGGCCCCGGTCAATGCGCTCGGCCCTGCCGCGGTTAGGATTCCCGTTCCGGCGGTATAAGCGACGGGTAGCTCAACAGGAGGAATCAGTGCTCTCTATCCTTCGCAACGTCACCGCGGCCTTCGTCATCGGGGTGCTGCTCGGCGTCCCGCTCGGCGTCGCGGCGGCCAGTTCCGACCATCGGACCTTTGACGGCAAAGTCGTCCACGTCTCGGGGGACAACATCAAAGTCACGGGGATCGAAGGCGGCAAGACGCAGACCCTCAGCTTTCTGATGGTCCCGCACATCCGCAAGATCTTCAACCGTAAGGGCCACGCGACGACCCAGATGCAGGTCATCAAGCCCGGCGATTTCGTCCAGGTAACCTACGATCAGAAGTTCCTCGGTTTGCGTCACGCCGACGAGATCATCGATTCGGACGCGCCCCTCAAACCGATGCATTCGTAACGCATCACACGTCCCCAGTACCTCGAACGTGCGCCCGAGTAATCGGGCGCACGTCGTTTTTGCGCCGCCGCGCGCGCGTGCGGTGCGGCTTCCCACAAGCCGCGAAATTCCTTTACCCGTAAGGCAAAAACGCCCGATGACCCGTCTACCGGACGGTGTGCGACCGTCCGAGTTCGCGATCGGATGGACGGGCTTTGACCTTACGTACAACCGCTTCGATTTCCGCGTTCGGCACGGCGCTCGGCGTGGTGCTGGCCGCAGCGTTGCCGGTATGCGCGTCGGCGGTTGACGACGGTCGCGCTCGCGACGGCGCCGTCGTCGTACGGGCGAGCGGACCCGTCGACGACGGCATCGGCGCGGGCACCATCGTCGCCGTTTCGAACGGCACCGTGGACATCGTCACGGCCGCTCACGTCGCGACCTACGGCTCGCTGACCGTGCGCCTCCCCTCGGGCGCCACGAGTCCCGCGCGCATCGCACGCATCGTTCCCGGACGCGACCTCGCGATCATCGAAGCCGAGGTCGATCCGGTGACAGCCTCCGGGCTGCACGCGGCGCAGTTGGGCACGCCTCTTGCCCACGCGAACGTGCACGTCTGGGGCAGCGGGTACGACGGCCCCGCCCTCGAAACCGGGGCCGTCGTCTACCCCGGGGCTCCCTTGCCCGACGGGCCGGCACGCGGGCGGTACGCGCTCGACTGCCCTGCGTGCCACCAGGGCGATTCGGGTGCCGGCGTCTTCGACGGCGCGGGGCATCTCGTGGGCATTTTCGTCGGCTACTTCACGCTCGAATCGGGCCGGCTGGGCGTGGCGCAGCTGCCCGACGCGGAGCTGCGCGTGGCCCTAGAATCGACCGAATCGGCGCAGAAGATCGCCCGGTCGAACGTTTCGACGACGCCCGCGGCGAGCACCGGCGCGTCGCCGGACGATTCCGCGACGCTCTCGCGGAACATCGCGTCGACGAGCGCGACGAGCGCCGTCGCGAGCGACTCCGCCGCGAGCGGCGGAACGATCGCGAGCGCGGCAAGCGCCTCCAAGTAGTCGCGCAGCGCCCGCGTGCGCTCGCGGCGCCGCTCCGCGCGCCTGGCCCGCAATTCGGCGTCGGTCTCGAGCGCTTCAAGATAGGCGCGCAACACGCCGGTGCGGCCGGCGATCTTGCGCCCCAGGGCCTCCGCGTAGGCGCGCACCCGCGCCCGCTCGTCGTCGCGCGAGCCGTACGGCGGGGCGAAGGTCGGCGTCCCGCGCTCGATCTCGTCGCGAACGCGGTCGAGCGCCGCGACCAAGACGGCGCGCTTTTCAGTGAAATAGCGGTAGAACGTGCCGTGCGCTAAGCCCGCCTCCGCCGCGATTGCGCCGGCCGTGACCTCGGCGAAGGGCCCGCGCTCGACCAGCCGTTCGAACGCGTCGACCAGCCGCTCGCGCGTCTGCGCGGGCGCGCGCCGTTTGGGCGGCGTCTCGGCCGCGTCGCCGGGCGCCGCCACCGGCCCCACGTACGTCCAGCGCGCGCGCACCTTCTTGGTCTCGGGGTCGCGGTAGCTCTCGACGCGGTAGCGGTAAGCCCGGCGGCCTACCCGTTTCACGACGTCATGCGCCAATGGGGGTTTCCTTCGCCTATAGTGTAGGTATAATGACTTCAACGTCATTCTAAATATACCTACGACATGCGACACGAAGCCTTGAGGACGTCATCGCCTCCCTAGCCATGCGCGCGCCGGCGCGCCCCGCCGATCCCCCGCGCGCGCTCGTGACGGCCACCGTCATGCTCGGCGTCGTCATGGCGATCATCGACACGTCGATCGTCAATGTGGCGCTGCCGAACATGGCGGGCAACCTCGGCGCGGCGACGGACGAGATCTCCTGGGTCGCGACGGGCTACATCCTCGCCAACGTCGTCGTCATGCCGCTCAACGGCTGGCTGACGGCGCTGCTCGGGCGCAAGCGCTTCTACGCGACCTCGCTTGCGATCTTCACCGTCGCGTCGTTTCTATGCGGCACCGCACACGACGTGTGGACGCTCGTGCTGTGGCGTGTCGTGCAAGGCATCGGCGGCGGCGCGTTGCAGCCGACGGCGCAAGCGATCCTCTTCGAATCCTATCCGCCCGACAAGCGCGGCGGCGCGATGGCGATTTTCGGCCTGGGCGCGATGGTGGGGCCGGCCATCGGCCCGACGCTGGGCGGCGCGATCGTCGACAACTTCTCGTGGCCGCTGATCTTCTACATCAACATTCCGATCGGCATCCTCGCCTTTGCGATGACGATGTTCTTCATCCGCGACCCCGACTACATCACGAAACCCGAACGCGGCGCGGACTTCGTAGGCCTGGGCGCGATGACCGCCGGCATCGTCTCGCTGCAATACGTCCTCGAACAAGGGCAGCGCGACGATTGGTTCTCGTCGCCGTCGATCGTCGTCTTGTCGATCGTAGCCGTCGTGGCAATCGGATTCTTCGTCGTGCGCGAATTGCGCGATCCGCTGCCGTTCGTCGATCTGCGGGTCTTCAGTTCCCGGTCGTTCACGGCCGGGAACGTCATCGGCGTGATCAGCGGGTTCGGCCTGTACGGGCTCAACCTCGTGCTGCCGCTCTTCTTCCAGAACGTATTGCACTTCGACGCGCTGCAGACGGGCTACGCGCTCTTACCCGGCGCGATCGCGACGGCGCTCAGTATGCCGATCGCCGGCCGCCTGACGAGCGTCCTCGACGCGCGGCTCGAGATCGCGATCGGACTCGGCATGTTCGCCGCCGGCTCGTGGTGGATGGGCGATCTCAATCAATACGCGGGGTTTTGGGACATCTTCGGACCGCGCACGCTGCAAGGGTTCGCGCTCGGCTTTTTGTTCGTGCCGCTGACGACCGCGACGCTTGCCGGAATCTCCAACGCGGCGATGGGCAACGCGACCGGTCTCTACACGCTCGTGCGGCAGCTCGGCGGCAGCATCGGCATCGCTATCCTCGAACTGATCGAAACCCGCCGCGAGGACGTCGCCCAGCAAGTGCTCGCGGCGAACGTGACGCTGCGCAGCGGCCCCGTCTCGAACATGCTGGCGGGCGCGCACGACCGCACGCAGGCGCTCGCCGCGCTCGCTGGCATGGTCGATCAAAACGCGACGGTCGTGGCGTACGATTACGTCTTCCGTTTCTGCGCGATCGTGTTCGCGCTCTCGCTGCCGACCGTGCTCTTGCTGCGCAAACCGCGGCCGAACGCCGGGTCCGCAGCCGCGCCGCTCGAATGAGGCGCGCCGCCTAACCGATCAATTCGATGCGGTTGCCGAACGGATCGTCGACGTACGCGTGCGTCGCGCCGTCCTCGAACGTGCCGCCTTCGGTCACTTCGCAACCGGCCGCCGCGAGGCGCGCGCGGAGGCTCGCAAGGTCGCGGCAGCGCAGCGCCGGATGCGCTTTGCGCGCCGCAACGAAGCTCGCTTCGACGCCGAGGTGCAGCTGGACGCCGCCGCTCGCGAACCACGCACCGCCGCGCCCACGCAAGTCCGCCGGCTTCGGCAATTCCGTCATCCCGAGCGCCTCCACGTAGAAGGCGCGCGCCCGCGCCTCCTCGCCCGGGGGCATGGCCAGTTGCACGTGATCGATCGCGAGGAAAGGCTCGGCCGCCGCGGCGCCACTAGATGCGTTTCGCACTCTTAATGTTTCCTTAAACTTACCTTATGATTGCGATAATTGAAGCCGAAGCTTCGAGCAGGAGGGTGAACGTGCGAATTCGTGCCTTAGCAGTCCTACTTGCTCTGGGCGGCCAGGTGGCCGGAATCGGTCCGGCGGCCGCCGCGAACGGCGACGCGCTCGCCCGCGAGCGCGCCTCCGCCGTCATCGTGTGGTCGCACCTGGGGCCGCATCGCGACGCGATGGGCGCGGGCGTCATCGTCGCCTCGTTCGGCGACCGGCTGCGCATCTTGACCGCGCGTCACGTGATCGACGGGGGCGCGATCTCCGTGTGGCACGGCGGTTACGTGTACCATGCCGACCTCGTTCAGACGTATCCGCATCGCGATCTCGCCGTCATCGACGCCACCGTTCCCGCAGGGGAAAGTTCGTCGTTTGCCAGCGCCTCGATGGCCAGCGCCGTGAAGCCCGGCGAAGCGATCGACGTGTGGGGTGAGGACGATTACGGGGTCAAAGCCGAAGCGGGCACGATCGTTACGCCGCACTTGCCCGCCATCGGCGATCCCGCCGCGCCCGATGTCGTCGGGATCGTCTGCGAGGAATGCCAGCCGGGCGACTCGGGAGCCGGAGTCTTCGATCCCGACGGCAACCTCGTCGCCATCCTCAGCGCGCGCTATCGCACGCCCGACGGGCGCACGGTGGTCGTCGTCGCCGAGCCGGTCGACGCGACGCTGCTAGCGTTTCGCTGAACCTACTTCTTCGTCGCCTTCTTCTTGGCGCCGACGGTTTTCTTGGGGCCCTTGCGCGTGCGGGCGTTGGTCTTGGTGCGTTGACCGCGCACGGGTAAGCCGCGCCGATGACGCAGGCCGCGGTAGCAGCCGATGTCCGTCAAGCGCTTGATGTGGCCCGCAACCTCGCGGCGCAGGTCGCCTTCGACCTTGACCTGACCGTCGATCGCGTCGCGCAGACGCTTCTCGTCTTCCTCGGTGAGGTTCTTGACGCGCGTGTTGGGATCGATGCCGACGCGCGCCAGAAGTTTCTGCGCCGTCGGTAAGCCGATGCCGTAGATGTAGGTGAGGCCGATCTCGATGCGCTTCTCGCGCGGCAGATCGATGCCGGAAATACGCGCCATTAACCTTGTACCTGCTTGTGCTTGGGGTTAGCCTCACAAATCACGCGGACTTTCCCTTCGCGACGGATGATGATGCATTTTTCGCAGATGCGTTTGACGGACGGACGGACTTTCATTACTCGTACCTATTCGAAGAGCCGGCGGTGAGGAGGACGGTTCGGAGCGCGCTCATGCCGCAAGCTCCGCTTTGGGGCGGTAGCGGGCGACGTCGAGTTCCATGAAGTCGTCGTCGCGCAAGGTCAGGATGCGGGGGCCGTCGTCGGTGAGGGCGACGGTGTGCTCGAAATGCGCCGCTAGCTTACCATCCGCCGTCACGACCGTCCAGCCGTCCGCAAGGGTTTCGACCTCGAAGGTCCCCTGCGTGATCATCGGCTCGATGGCCAGCACGATTCCGGGCTTGAGCACGATGCCCCGGCCCGGGGCGCCCCAGTTGGGGACTTGCGGCTCCTCGTGCATCTTCGTGCCGACCCCGTGGCCGACCAGCGCCCGCACCACGCCGTAGCCGTGTTTTTCGGCGTGCTGCTGGACCGCGTGGCCGATGTCGGAGAGACGATTGCCCTGCTGCATCGCGGCGATGCCGAGCATCAGGCACTCCTGCGTGACGCGCAGCAGCCGCTTCGCTTCCTCGGAAACGGTGCCGATCGCGACCGTCGCGGCCGAATCGGAGACGTACTTTTCGTACGTGGCGCCGATGTCGATCGAGAGGATGTCGCCGTCGCGCAGGATGCGGTCGCCAGGAATGCCGTGCACGACGACTTCGTTCACCGACGCGCAGATCGAAGCCGGAAAGCCTTGGTACCCTTTGAACGTCGGGATCGCGCCGCGCTCGCGAATGCCTTTTTCCGCCAGCCGGTCCAGCTCGCGCAGCGACATGCCCGGCTTCGCGGCCTTGAGCAATGAGGTCAGCACGCTCGACGTGATCTTGCCGCTGCGGCGCATGATCTCGATTTCGCGCGGCGATTTCATCGTGATCACGCTAGGCCGCCTCGTGGTGGCCGTCGAGCGCGGCCAGGACGTCGGCCGTCACCGCTTCGATCGACTGCAGGCCGTCGATGCGTTTGAGCAAACCGGTCGCAGCGTAGTAGCCGACGAGCGGCGCCGTTTTCTTATCGTACTCCGCGAGCCGTTCCACGACCACGTCGTGCGTATCGTCGGGGCGCTGCACGAGCGGGCCGCCGTCGTCGTCGTCGATGCCCGCCACGCGCGGCGGATTGAAGACCGCGTGGTAGGTACGGCCGGTGCGCGGGTTCGTCCAGCGGCCGGTCAGGCGCTCCGTCAGCGTGGCGCGGTCGGCGTCGAAGAGCAGCACGGCCGTCAGCGGCAAATCGAGCCGCTTCAGCAACGTGTCGAGCGCTTCGGCCTGCGCGACCGTCCGCGGGAAGCCGTCGAGGATGAACGACTCCGACTTCTGCAGTTCCGTTTGCATCATGCCGACGATCACGTCGTCGGGCACGAGTTCGCCCGCGTCCATGTACGACTTCGCTTGCAGGCCGAGCGGGGTGCCGGCCGCGAGGTTCGCGCGCAGAATGTCGCCCGTCGAGATCTGTCGCGCCCCGTAGCGCGTCTCGAGCTGCTTCGCCTGCGTGCCCTTGCCCGCGCCCGGCGGGCCCAAGAACACGACGCGAATCGGCCGGCTCATCGCTTGATGAATCCTTTGTAATCGCGCATCGCCAAACGCGCTTCGATCTGCGTCATCGTATCCAGCGCCACGCCGACCACGATCAAGAGCGAGGTCGAGCCGAGGTAGAACGTCGTCACGCCGAGCCCGCGCTGCAGCGTCGAGGGCAGAATCGCGAGCAAGCCCAGGTAGACGGCGGCGACCGTCGTGATGCGCAGCAGGATGCGCTTGATGTAGTCTTCGGTCGGGGCGCCGGGGCGAATGCCCGGGATGAAGGAGCCGCTCTTCTTGAGGTTGTCCGCGATGTCTTTGACGTTCACGACGATCGAACTGTAGAAGAACGTGAACATCACGACGAGCACGAAGTATGCCAAGTTGTAGAGGAAGCTGTTCGGGCTGAACCACGTCTGCAAGCCGAGCGAGAAGGCCGTCGCGTTCGTCGGCACGCCGATGGGCCCGAAGTAGTGGTACGTCGGGGCGACTTGCGAGTGCTGGAACCACGAGATCGCCTGCTGCGGCAAGAGCAGGATCGAAATCGCGAAGATGATCGAGATGACGCCCGCGTTGTTGAGCCGCAGCGGAATGTAGGACGAGCGGCCGGCGAACATCTTGCGGCCGACCACGCGGCGCGCTTGCTGCACCGGGATGCGGCGCTGCCCCTGGTACATGAAGATGATCGAGACGATCGTGAAGAGCGCGATCGCGATGAAGAGGACGAGCCCGAGGACGTTGAGGCCCTCTTTCTGCCCGGCCTGCACCGTCTGCGCGACGTAGGTGGGGTAGCGCAGCACGATGCCGATGAAGATGATGAGCGAGACGCCGTTGCCGATGCCTTTGTCCGTGATCTGCTCGCCGAGCCACATTAGGAACATCGTGCCCGCGACGAACGCGATCACGGCGTACACCACGAACCAAGGCGACGGATCGTTGAAGACGCCGGCGCGGCTCATGTTGACCGACATGGTCGTCGCCTGAACGACGGCCAGGACGATCGTCAGCCAGCGCGTGTACTGGCTGATCTTTTTGCGGCCTTCTTCGCCGCCTTTCTTGGAAAGCTCCTCGAGCTGCGGCAGCACGACCGTCATCAGCTGCATGATGATCGACGCGTTGATGTAGGGCGTGATGCCCATGGCGATGATCGAGAGCTTCTGGAGCGCGCCGCCCGAGAGGAAGCCGAGGAAATTGTAGAAGGTGCCGCCCTTGAGGAGATCCTGCCAGCGTTGCTCGTCGACGCCCGGCAACTGCACGTGGATCATGAACACGAACAGCGCGAAGCCGCCCAGCACGAAGAGCACGCGCTTGCGAATGTCGGGGACGAGGATGGCGGCGCGCAGGTTGTCGAGCAAGGCGGGCTACGCTTTGGCTTTCAGCTTTTTGCCGGACATCGAGACTTCTTCGACCACCGGACCGAAGTCCGCACCCGCGGCCGCGAGCGCTTCGCGGGCGCTCGCCGAAAACAGCACGTCGCGGAAACGCAGGCCTTGCGGCAGCGTCTTGCCGGGTTTGGTGCCGCCGAGAATCTTCACGCCGTCGAGGGTCTTCGTCACGAGCTTATGCTCGACGAGCGACTGCGGCGAGACTTCGACGGAGACGTCCCAATCGGCGAGCGAAGCGATGTTGACGACCGCGCAGATCGAGCCGAAGTGGCCCGTGTCGCGGCCCTTCTGCGAATACCCTCGGTTGTGCGGCAAACGGCGCGCCCACGGCGTTTGACCGCCTTCGAACGCGGGACCCTTGCCGCCGCCGGAGCGCACGGTCTGACCCTTGCCGCCTTCGCCGCCCGTCTTGACCAGGCCCGAGCCGTGACCGCGGCCCACGCGCGTGCGCTTCGGGCGCGCGCCCTTGTTCTCGCGCAGGGTCGCGAGCGTGACGCCGGGCGTCGCATTGCCGAGGCCCGCGCCGCGCGCGACGGCCGGAGCCGCGGCCCGCTTGGGCGCCGCGGCTGAGGTTTTCTTGCGAGGTTTCGACTCTGCCATTGCTTACCCGTAGAGTTCGGCGACGGTCTTGTCGCGCAGCTTGGCGATACTTTCCGCCGTACGCAGCGAGCGAAGCGCTTCGTACGTGGTCATCACGACGTTGATGGGGTTGCTGCTGCCGAGCGATTTGGTGAGGATGTCGTGAATGCCGGCGAGTTCCAGCACCGCGCGCATCGGACCGCCCGCGATCACGCCCGTACCGGGCGAGGCGGGCTTCATGAACACGCGGCCCGCGCCGACTTGCAGCGTCACTTCGTGCGGGATCGTCCGTTCCACCATCGGCACGGTGATCATCGCCTTCTTGGCCTGCTCGACGCCCTTGCGAATCGCTTCGGGGACTTCGGCCGCCTTGCCGATCGCGAAACCGACTTTGCCCTTGCGATCGCCGACCACGACGAGCGCGCTGAAGCTGAAGCGTTTACCGCCCTTGACGACTTTCGCCACGCGGTTCACGCGGACGACCGTCTCTTCGATTCCCGAGTTGTCGCGATCGCGACCGCCACGATAATTCATTAGAACTCCAGCCCCGCTGCGCGGGCCGCTTCGGCGAGGGCCGCGACGCGGCCGTGGTACTTGAGGCCCGACGTGTCGAACACGACGGCGTCGATTCCGGCGGCCTTCGCCTTCTTGCCGATCGTTTCGCCGACTTTGCGCGCCGCCTCGAGGTTCGTGCGCGAGGCGATGCCGGCCAGATCCTTCTCGCGCGTCGACGCGGCGACGAGCGTGTGCCCGCGCGAGTCGTCGATGACGGCGGCGTAGATGTGGTGCAGCGTGCGGTGGATCTGCAGGCGCGGACGTTCCGCGGTGCCGATCACCTTCTTACGCAAGCGCGCGTGGCGCTTGACGCGCTGCAGGTTTTTGCTCGCGGCCATTACTTCTTACCGGCCTTTCCGGCCTTACCGAGTTTCTTGCGGACGACTTCGCCTTCGTAGCGAATGCCTTTGCCCTTGTAGGGCTCGGGCGGACGCAGGTCGCGAATCTCGGCGGCGACTTGGCCGACGCGCTGCTTGTCGATGCCGTCGACGTGCACCTTATTGGTGCCCTCGACCGCGAACGAGATGCCTTCGGGCGCGGCGTACGACACGGGATGCGAATAGCCGAGCGTGAGGTTGAGGTTGTTGCCCGCTTTGGCGGCACGATAGCCGACGCCGTTGATCTCGAGGCTCTTGCGGAAGCCCTTGGAGACGCCTTCGACCATGTTGGCGACGAGCGTCCGCGTGAGGCCGTGCGCCGAGCGATGGGGCTTCGAATCGCCCTTGCGCTCGACGACGACCTGGCCGCCGTCGACCTTGACCTCGACGACGGGCAGAAAATGCTGCTGCAGTTCGCCTTTGGGACCCTTGACGCGCACGACGGAATCGGCCACTTCGACGGTGACCTTGTCCGGGATGGCGACGGGGAGTTTACCGATTCGTGACATCTTCGTTTACCACACGTACGCGAGGACTTCGCCGCCGCAGCCTTCGCGCTTGGCGCGTTTGCCCGACATGATGCCCTTGCTCGTCGACATGATCACGAGGCCGAGTCCGCCCAGCACGCGCGGGATCTCGCCGCGGCCGGTGTAGACGCGCAGACCCGGACGGCTGATGCGGCGCAAGCCCGTGATGACTTTCTCTTTTTCGGGACCGTACTTGAGCGTGACGCGGAGCGTGCCTTGCGGACCTTCCGGCACGCGCTCGACCGAGCGAATGAAGCCTTCTTCTTTGAGGATCTCCGCCACGGCGAGCTTGAGCTTCGACGCGGGGATATCGACCGAGGGATGGTTGGCCGTATTCGCGTTGCGGATGCGCGTCAGCAGGTCGGCGATCGGATCGGTGATGACGCCCATGCTTACCAGCTCGCCTTGGTGATGCCGGGAATGAAGCCGCGGTGCGCGTTCTCGCGGAAACAGATGCGGCACATGCCGAACTTGCGATAGTAGCCGCGCGGACGTCCGCACGCGAGGCAGCGGTTGTGCTGCCGCACGGCAAATTTCGGCGTGCGCTTCGCGCGTTCGATGCTCGAGGTCTTGGCCACTTAGGTGCGCTCCTTTTGCAACGGAAGACCCATCTGCGTCAAGAATTCCGTCGCTTCTTCGTCGTTTTTCGCGGTCGTCACGATAACGATATCCATCCCCCGCATCTTGTCGACGCGGTCGAAGTTGATCTCCGGGAACACGATCTGTTCCCGCAGGCCGAGATTGTAGTTGCCGCGGCCGTCGAACGACTTGCGGTTGAGCCCGCGGAAGTCGCGAATGCGCGGCAAGACGATGTTGAAGAGCTTGTCGAGGAAGACGTACATCCGCTCGCCGCGGAGCGTGACCTTGCAGCCGATCTGCATGCCCTCGCGCAGCTTGAACGCCGCGATCGACTTCTTCGCCTTCGTCACGACGGCTTTCTGGCCCGAAATCGTTTCGAGCTCCTTGACGGCGACGTCGAGCACTTTCGAGTTCTGGATCGCTTCGCCGACCGACATGTTGATGACGACTTTTTCGAGCTTGGGCACTTGGTGCACGTTCTTATAGCCGAACTTTTCGATCAGCTTCTTGCGAACGTCGGAATCGTATTTCTCGCGAAGACGCGTTGCGGCCATGGTCTAGCGCCCCTTCGCCGGCACGAGGAGAGCCTCGCCCGAGCGCACGGCGACGCGTTCCACCTGGCCGTCGTCCTTGCGGATGCGGCGCACGCGCGTCGGAAGGTTGGTCTTGGGATCGATCACCTGCAGCGCCGAGAGCGGAATCGGCGCTTCTTTTTCGTAGATACCCGGCGTCTTCGCGCCGTCCACGCCTTGCTTGCTGTGGCGCTTCACGACGTTGAGGCCCTCGACGGTCGCCGTGCCGTCCTTCGGAAAGACGTGTTTGACCGTTCCGCGCTTGCCTTTTTCGCGGCCGCGGCGTAAGACGACCGTGTCGCCCTTGACGATGCTCGGCTTCGCTACCGGTGCGGGCATGTTAGAGCACCTCCGGTGCCAGCGAGGCGATCTTCAGGAACCCGCGGTCGCGCAGTTCGCGGCAGACGGGCCCGAACACGCGCGTGCCGCGCGGGTCGAGGTTGTCCTTATCGCCTTTGATGATGACGCAGGCGTTCTCGTCGAACTTGATGATCGAGCCGTCGGGGCGCGTCATCGGCTGCGAGCAACGGACGACCACGGCCTTGACGACCTGACCCTTCTTGACGGCGGCGCCGGGGATCGCGCTCTTGACGGTGCCGACGATGATGTCGCCCACGTACGCGTAGGGGTGCCGCGAACCGCCCTGCACGTGAATGCAGAGCAACTCGCGCGCTCCGGAATTGTCGGCGACCTTGAGTCGCGTCTCTTGCTGAATCATGGCTCCGCCTACTTCGCCCGCTCGACGATTTCGAGCAGACGCCAGCGCTTCTCGCGCGAGAGCGGGCGCGTTTCCATGATGCGCACCGTGTCGCCGATCTTCGCGTCGTTGTTCTCGTCGTGCGCCTTGAAGCGGACCGACTTGCGCACGATCTTCTTGTACGTGGGGTGCGGCACGCGCGTCTCGGTCACGACGACGATCGTCTTGTCCATCTTGTCGCTGCGCACGACGCCCTGCTTGACGCGGCGCCGATGGCGAGCCGCGTCCGCAGCGCTCTGCTGTTCCACTTTAGGCTGCTCCATGCTTGGCCTCCGTACCCGCGGCGCGGGCCGCTTGGAGGCGCTTTTCCGAAATGACGGTTTGAATCTGAGCGTACTCCCGCTTCGTCGCCTTGACGCGGCTGAAGTCGGAGAGATGGCCCGTGCGCAATTGGAAGCGCAGGTTGAACAGCTGCTCCTTCGTCTCGCGCGCCTTCTGCTGCAACTCGTCGACCGTCAGGTCGCGCAAGCCCTTGAGCTCGTCGTGCTTCACGATGCGGCCTCCGTTTCGGATGCGCGCGAGACGATCTTCGTCGCGATCGGCAACTTGGCCGAGGCGAGTTTGAGCGCTTCGCGCGCGACGGATTCGGGAACGCCCGCGAGTTCGAAGAGCACGCGGCCCGGCCGCACCACGGCGACCCAGAACTCGGGATTGCCCTTACCCGAGCCCATGCGGACTTCGGCCGGCTTCTTGGTGACCGGTTTGTCCGGGAACACCTTGATCCAGACTTTGCCGCCGCGCTTGATGTGACGGGTCATGGCGATACGCGCCGCTTCGATCTGACGGCTCGTCATCCAGACGGGCTCGAGCGCTTGCAGGCCGTACTCGCCGAAGGTCAGCGTGTTGCCGACGAGCGCTTTGCCCGTCATGCGGCCGCGATGCTGTTTGCGCCACTTGACGCGCTTCGGAGTAAGCATTACTGCGGAGCCTCGCTGGAGTCGCCGCCGCCGGGAGCGGGTTCGGGATGTTCCGCGGTCGGCGCCGTCGAGGGCCCGCCGGGACGCTCGGCGGCGTCGGTCGTGTGCTGCGATTGCGGATCGACTTGCGACGTTTCGGCCGTGACGCCGTGGCCGTGCTGCGCCGCGACGTCGTGCGTCGCCGCGCCGCCGTGCTCGCTCGTCGCGGTGGGATGGCCCGGCTGCGCGAGCGCGCCGTCGATGTCGCTTGCGAGCGACGCGTGGTCGTGTTCGATCTCGCTCGCCGTCGGCAGCGTCAGCTCGGCGTCTTCGGTTTCGGTCGCGGGGCGTGCGCCGCCGGCGGGACCGGCACCGGCCGCTCCGCCGCGGCCGCGGCCGCCGCGCCGGTCGTTACGACGGTCGCGGAAGGTGGCGCGCTCGCCGAGCGGGCGCTCGGGCTTGACCTCTTGGCGCGGCTGGTCGGGCAGCACTTCGCCCTTGTAGATCCACACTTTGCAGCCGATGCGGCCGAAGGTGGTGAACGCCTCGACGTGCGCGTAATCGATGTCGGCGCGCAGCGTGTGCAGCGGCACCTTGCCGTCGTGGTTCTGCTCGGAGCGCGCGATTTCGGCGCCGCCCAAGCGTCCCGAGACCATGACCTTGACGCCGCGCGCGCCGGCTTTCATCGTGCGCATGATCGCCTGCTTCATGGCGCGGCGGAACGCGATGCGCTTCTCGAGCTGGTCGACGATGTTCTGGCCGACCAGGCGCGCGTCGAGTTCCGGGTGCTTGATCTCGACGACGTTGACTTGCACGTTCTTCTGCGTGAGGCGTTCGAGGTTCTTACGGATATCCTCGATGCCGACGCCGCGCTTGCCGATGATGATGCCGGGCTTGGCCGTGTGCACGATCACGCGCGCCTGATTGGCGCGGCGTTCGATCTCGACTTTGGAGATCGCCGCGGCGCGCGTCAAGCGGCCGAAATACTTGCGGACCGCCTGATCTTCGTGGAGCCACGCCTTGTAGTTCTTTTTTTCGAACCAGCGGCTCTCCCACGTGCGCGTGATGCCCAAGCGCAAACCGACGGGGTGGATTTTCTGTCCCATATTACTCCGACGCTCCGGCGGCTGCAGCTTTGGGTTTGCGCGTGCGCTTGGCAGGCGCGGCGGGCGGCGGCGTCGCCGCGCTGCGGCGGCGCGTCTCGACGGTCGAGAGCGCGATGGACGCTCCGGCCCGCTTCTTGGGCTGGTGCTTCGGCGGCGTGTGGCCGACGGCGATCGTCACGTGCGACATGCGCTTGCGCTTGAACGCGGCGCGGCCTTGGGCGCGCGGATCGAGCCGGCGCGTGTACGAGCCGCCCGGCCCGCCGTCGACGGTGATCTTCGTGACGTAGAGGTCGTCCGTCGTCATGTTGTGGTTGTTTTCCGCGTTGGCCACGGCGCTCTTGAGCAGCTTCTCGAGCGGCTCGGAGGCGTAGACGCCGGAGAATTGCAAGAGCACGAGCGCTTCGCGCACCGTCTTGCCGCGAATGGCGTCGGCCACCCGGCGCAGTTTGCGCGGGCCCATGCGGGCGAACTTGAGGTGCGCGAGCGCTTCGCTGCGCTCGGCGGTTTGCGTGTCGGCCATCCTACTTCACCGAGCTCTTCTCTTGACCCGAGTGACCTTTGAACAAGCGCGTCGGCGAGAACTCGCCGAGCTTGTGGCCGACCATGTTCTCGGTGACGAAGACGGGCACGTGCGTCTTGCCGTTGTGCACGCCGATCGTATGGCCGACCATCTGCGGCACGATCGTGCTCGAGCGCGACCACGTTTTGATCACGCGCTTCTCGCGCGTGCTGTTCATCTTCTCGACCTTCGCGATCAAATGGTCCGCGACGAAGGGACCCTTTTTCAGGCTGCGACCCATTATTTGGCACTCCGCTTGCGGACGATCATCTTCGTGGTGCGCTTGTTGCGGCGCGTCTTCTTACCCATCGTCATCTGACCCCACGGCGTCGTCGGCGGCCGGCCGGAAGTCGAACGCGCCTCGCCGCCGCCGTGCGGGTGATCGACGGGATTCATCGCAATGCCGCGCACCGACGGGCGCTTGCCCATGTGGCGGATGCGGCCGGCTTTGCCGATCACGACGTTTTCGTGGTCGAGGTTGCCGAGCTGACCGATCGTCGCGCGGCACACCATCAGGATCTTGCGCACTTCGCCCGAGGGCATGCGCACCTGCGCGTACTCGCCTTCCTTCGCCATCAACTGCGCGGACGAACCGGCGCTGCGCACGAGCTTGCCGCCTTCGCCGGGCCGCAGCTCGATGTTGTGAATGACGGTACCGAGCGGGATGTTCTTGATCGGCAGACAGTTGCCGGTCTTGATGTCGGCCGCTTCGCCCGATTCGACGATTTGACCGATCTCGAGGCCGACGGGCGCCAAGATGTAGCGCTTTTCGCCGTCTTTGTAATTGAGCAGCGCGATGCGCGCCGAGCGGTTGGGATCGTACTCGATCGCCGCGACCTTCGCCGGAATCGAATCCTTCTGGCGCTTGAAATCGATGATGCGGTACTGGCGGCGCGTGCCGCCGCCCTTGTGGCGCACGGTGATGTGGCCGTTGTTGTTGCGGCCCGAATGCTTCTTCTTGACCTCGACGAGCGACTTCTCGGGCTTCTTCTTGGTGAGGTCCTTCGTGTCGATCGTGGTGATGAAGCGCTGGCCGGCCGAAGTCGGACGATAACGTTTAACTGGCATAATGCTATTGCTCGAACGGGTTGACGCCGCCGAGTTCGATCTTCTGACCCGGCTTGAGAGTGACGACGGCCTTCTTCCAATCCGACTGCTTGCCGGACGTGCGCACGCCGCGACGCGCGAAGTTCTTGACCTTGCCGCCGACGTTGGTCGTGTTGATCTTGACCACGTCGACTTTGAAGATCTCTTGCACCGCGTGACGGATCTGCGTCTTCGTGGCGCGGGGATTCACCTCGAACGTGTACTGGCCGCCGAGCGTGCCGGACATCGTCTTTTCGGTGATCATCGGGGCGATGATGACGTCGCGTGCGTCCACTATGCGGCCTTCGCTTTCGGAGCGGGGAAGGCGCTCGCGAGCTCGTCGAGCGCGGCGGAGGTCAGCACGAGGCGAGCGTATCCGAGCACATCCTTGACGTCGAGCGCGCCCGTATGGGTCACGGCCGCGCGTTCGAGATTGCGGCCGATGCGCGAAAGCACCGCGCCGACGCCCGCCGCTTCGCTCGCCGCGAACACGACCAGCGTGCGCGGGCCCGACTTGGCGGCTTTGGGCGAACCGAAGAGCAGCCCCGCCAGTTCGCGCGTCTTGGTCAGATCGAAACCGTCGGTCGAAAGCACCGTCACGCAGTCGCTGGCGAAACGATCGGTCAGCGCCGCGCGCATCGCAGCTTTGCGTTCCTTCTTATTGAGGGAAACGATGTAGTTGCGCGGCTTGGGCCCGAAGACGACGCCGCCGTGACGCCACTGCGGCGAACGCGTCGAACCTTGACGCGCGCGGCCGGTGCCCTTCTGCTTCCAGGGCTTGCGGCCGCCGCCGGAGACTTCGTCGCGGCGCTTGGTCGAGGCCGTGCCGGCGCGGCGATTCGAAAGCTCGCGGAAGACGGCGCGGAACATGGCGTTGGCGTGGCGCGGCGCCGGCCCGGCGGCGAACGCCGCGGGGACGGCCGCATCGCGGACCGTCGCGCCCTTCGCGTCGATGACGGCGGGCATTTACTTGGCTCCCTTCGCGGCCGGAGCGGGGGCAGGCGCCTTCGGCGGCCGCACCGCGGCGGAGATGAGGACCAAACCGTTCTTGGCGCCCGGGACGGGCCCGCGAACCAGGAGCACGTTCCGTTCCGTGTCCGCCCGGACGACTTCCAAGTTCTGGTGCGTGGTGCGATCGACGCCGAAATGACCGGGCCGGCGCGAACCGCGCACGACGCGGCCGGCGTTGGTGTCGCCGTTCGAGGCCGGCTGGCGATGGATCATCGACCCGTGGCTCCGGCCGCCGCCGCTGAAGTTGTGGCGTTTGATGCCGCCCGCAAAGCCGTGGCCTTTGGAGATGCCGACCACGTCGACGCGGTCGCCTTCCGTAAAGACGCTCACGTCGACCGTGCCGCCCACCTCGGGCGCCCCGTCGATCGCGCGGCGAAATTCGCGGACGTACTTCTTCGGCTGCTCGATTCCGGCATGCTTGAAGCGCCCCGCCTGCGGCTTCGTGAGGCCGTTCTTGCGCGCGTCGGCAAAGGCGAGCGCCACGGACTCGTATCCGTCGCTTTCGACCGTCTTGCGCTGCAGCACGGTGCAGGGCCCCGCCTCGATGACGGTGACCGGCACGTACCGCCCGTCGGCGGTGAATACGCTCGTCATCCCGACCTTCCGGCCGATGATGTTTTTCATCTCAACTCCACGTAGCCTGGCGTTCACTTTGGCTCTTCCGCCGCGAGGCATGAAAACGCTTCGCGGCGAGGACCACAACCCGGGTAGAATACCAAGGGGCGCAACGGATGTCAAACGCTTCCGGCGCCGCCCTGGCCGCTCCGCGCAGCAAGACCCGGGTCCGAAAGACCTATCCGGTAACGAATATTTGCTAGGTTCGCCCCCAAAGCGATACGAAGGGTCAGCAACAGGCGGCGCTCCGCGCCCCACCTTTTTGCTCTATCAGCGAGGACGATATCATCCCATGCTCGCTACCTCTTTACGCGTTTCCCTGCTGGGCTCGGCGGCATTCCTATTGGCTGCCTGCGCCGGCGCGTCCACGGCACCCGGCTCCGCCGGACTGCCGGTCGCATCCCTCGATGCGGCGCAAACGCACGCAATCGGCAAGCTCCCCCAGCACTTCGTCACCGGCGTAACCGCCGCTCGACGCGGCAAGCAGGTGTCCTGCACGACCGTTACCCCGTCCGCGGACGTCATCAGCGCCCTGGAAGAGCCTGGCTCGACGGCGACCGCCGCCACCGTCATCACCCAGTCCGGCGGCCAGTACGGCAAGATCGACTTCGACGGCTCGGAGTGCGACATCGCGGTGTACGTGGCGCCTTCGGCCTCGGGAACGTACATCCACGATTCGAGTATCCACGACGGCATTCGGGCCGGACTCGTGGTCGACGGCGCATCGAACGTCGAGATCTCCGGCAACGGCATGTTCAACGTCGGCGATCATAACGGATCGCAGTACGCTCCCGACGGCGTGCAGTACGGGTTCGACTTGATGATCGTCAACAAGGGCAAAGGCGAAGTCGTGACGGGCAACAGCTTCTACAATTATCAGAAAGAAGGCATGCTCGCTTTCGACAACGTGCACTTATCGCTGACGTCGAACGTCGCCACCGGCGCCGGTCCGATCGGCTACATCGCCTCCAACGGCTTCGAGCTGGACGCGGTCGCGCTCAAGACGCTCAAAGCCAACCAGTCGACGCTCAACCAGTACACCGGTCCTTATTACGGCGCCGCCGGCTACCTGTTCTGCGGCGACCAAATCGGCGGCAAGAAGTTCAGCAAAGCCGCTTTCACGAGCGGCCACAACGTCGCGCGGGAAAACGACATCAACGTCTACATCGCCGGCAACCAGAACTGCTCTTAAAGAGCGGCGAAGAGCACTCCAAGGTCGAGGGTAAACCCGGGGAGGGCGGCGTGTGCGAACACGTCGCCCTTCGTATATGTCCGCGTGCCGGCGGCGTCGTGCGCGACGAGCGTCTTCGCCACCGGATCCGCGAGCAGCACGAGCGCGCTGCCGGCGGCGAGGTACGTGCGGATCTTGTCCGCGACGTCGTTAGGCCGATCGCCCGGCGAGAGAACTTCCACCGCGACCGTCGGCGCCGCGAGCGGCACCTCCACGAGTTCCGGCGCGGCGTCTCGCGGCACGCTCTCATATGATAAGAAGGCGACGTCGGGAACGAGCGGGCGCGTGAGCGCCCCGGGCGGCGTCACACGGAAACGCCATTCCGTACCGATGCGTCCGCGCTGCCCCGCATCGGCCCACGCCGCGAGCGCCGTCGCCAACAGCAACTGAACGCGCGCGTGCGAATAGGTCGGGCTCACCTTGCGAAGCGCCCGGCCGCGCACCCACTCCGTTTCGGGCTTGGTCTCCGGTAAGACGATCTCGTGTAACGACATGCCACACGAGTATATCACGCGCTGACCGCCCTTACGAAAGGCGCGGAACGAGCATCGCGTCGCCGAACGAAAAGAAACGGTAGCCTTGCGCGAGCGCGATTCGATACGCGTCCATCACGCGGTCGTAGCCGCCGAACGCCGTGACCAGCACGAGCAGCGTCGACGCCGGCAGATGGAAGTTCGTCAGCAGCACGTCGGCGACGCGAAACGGAAAGCCCGGCGTCACGAAGAGCGACGTCTCCGCGGCGCCGGAGACGACGCGGCCGTGCTCGGCGGCGGAAGCTTCTAGCGCACGCAGCGCGGTCGTCCCGGCGACGACGACCCGCCGGCCCGCCGCTTTGGCTTCGGCGATCGCGGCCGCGGTTGCGTCGGGGATGTCGTATCGCTCCGCATGCATCGCGTGCTCGTCGATCGTCTCGCCCGCCATCGGCTTGAACGTTCCCGCGCCGACGTCGAGCACGAGCGGCACGATCGTCACCCCGCGCGCGCGGATCGCCTCCAGCACGCGCGGCGTGAAGTGTAGCGACGCCGTCGGCGCCGCGACGCTGCCGGGCACGCGCGCGAACGCCGTTTGGTAGCGGGCCGCGCGCCGCTCGTCGCCCGGACCGACGTACGGCGGCAAGGGCAATTCGCCGTAGCGTTCGAGAATGTCGGGAAACGGCACGTCGCCCGCAAACGCGACGTCGCGCGTGCCGTCGTCGCGTACGCGCACGACCTCCGCGAGCGTGCCGCCGTCGCCCCCGAACCGGATCTGCGCGCCCTCGCGAAGATGCCGGCCCGGCCGCACCAGCGCCTGCCACACGCGCGCGTTCGCATCGAAGGCCCCGCCGGAAGCGGGGCGCAACACGAGCAACTCCGCCGCGCCGCCGCCCGGCACGCGCGCGCCGCGCAGCCGCGCGCGAATCACCTTCGTTTCGTTGACGACGAGCACGTCGCCGGGCCGCAACTGCTCGGGGAACTCGCGAAAGATGCGATGCGCGACGCCGTCGCCCGTGAGATCGAGCAGCCGCGCTGCGTCGGCGGGCTCGGCCGGTTGCTTCGCAATCGCATCCGGCGGAAGATCGTAGCGATAGGCAGCGGTGAGGCGAAGCCCTGTCGCGTCAAGCACGACCGAGCGACGTGCCCGGAAAATAGAACGCCACGATCGCGGCCGCGGTCGTCCCCGCATCCGCCATCACGCGCGCGCCCCATTGACACATGCCGACGCCGTGACCGCGCCCCGTACCCGCGAGGGCGACCGCATCGTTGCCCGGCATGAGCGCGGCGTCGCGCAAGAACGTGCTGCGCACGACCGTCGCGCCGACCGCCGCTCGCAGCGCCGCAGGCGTCAGCGCGAACGTCGCGGCGTCGCCGACGAAATCCACGAGCCGCGGCCGGTCGTCCGGCCCGTTCGCTCCGGCCAATGCCACCGAGCGCAGCGCGCCCGCCGCCGCGAGTTGTGCGCCGAGCGCGCTGCGCACGAGGGCCAGCGGCACCTCGACGCGCCACGCGTAGTTCGGCGTCCCGACACAATGCGGATCGACAACGCCGACCAGATACGGCACGGGCGTCTTCCACACGTCGGCCGCGTCGGCCGTCTTTCCGCCGCAGCACGAGCTGTACGCGACGCGTGCCGGCGCGCCCGCAAAGGTGACGACGACACCGGCCGTTGCGTCGATCGCCGCGCGGCCCGCGATCGATTCGCTTTCGATGCCGCTGTATTGCTGATCGCTCTCGCTCGCGACCACGTCGTAGGCTTTCGCCGGGCGCAGCCGGCCGAGCGCGTACGTGCGCGAAACGATCGCCTGCGCTTGCTGGGCGGCGGCAGGCCACGAGGGCGACATCTCTTTGCTCATCACGCCGTAGAGGTACGCATCGAGCGGCACCGCGTTGACCAAACCGTCGCGTCCATCATCGAGCCGCACCGTGAAGAACGTGCCGCGATAGGTGCGGCCGTCCCACGCGAAGTGCCAGGCGTCGAGCGGCTGCGGCGCGGCGAAGCTGCCGCTTGCCAGCAGCACGCGCATCAGGTGTGGGGTTGCGGCTCCCGCGACGTCGATGCCGCCCGTGGCTCGCGCGGCGCGCGGCAATCCGACTAGCGCCACACCCGAGAGGGCCACGAACGCTCGTCGATCCATTAGAGGGTACGTTCGTTACGCGCGCGCGGCGCGACCTGCGCGCCCTCCCTTGGCGGCGCCGGCGCCCGTCGCTACGGCGTCTCGACCGAGACCTCGACGGGGATGCCGTGCCGCACGCTTTCGGTGACCACGCAGAAGTCCTCGAAGAGTTGCCGGCAGCGCTCGAAGCGTTCTCGGTGTTCTTGGCTTAAGTTAACTCGCAACGCGACCCGGATCGCTCCGATCCGGATCCGGCCGCGATCGTTGCGGACTTTGTCGACCTCGACGCGCGCACCGACGGCGTCGACCGGCAAATGCGCCTTTTCGAGGCAAAACACCAAGCTCGAAGCGAGACAACTCCCCGTCGCCGCCCCCAGCAGTGCGTCGGGACTCGGACCGTGGCCCTCGCCGAGCGGCGGCGCTTCGTCAACGACGAACGACGTCTCGTCGACGCGAACCAGGAACTCGTAACGCGTTTTGCGTTCGAGCGTTAGAACGGTGACGGCATCGGTGCCTTCGTCTGCGGGCATAGCCTAACGCGGGCGATGGCCCGGGCCGAGCGAGCCTCGCGCGATCAAGTACATTTTGAAGTTGATGGTCACGAAACGCCAGAGCTGGAGCGGTAAAAAGTATCGCCAAAACAGTCCCATGATTACCTTACTCCGGGATCAGCTGCCAGCCGGGTTTGGCCTGCAGCTTCCAAAGAAATGCCGAGTGGAGGAGCCGTTTCGTCCAAGCGCCGTTGAGCCCCACGTCGAGTTCGCAGAGCGAAAGGTCGCGGCCGTACTCGGGGTAGCGCGCGAAATCGCGCACGACCGGCGTCATGATGATCGAGGCCGCCGAGCCGCTCCAAAGCGACTTGCCCATCGAGGCGATGCACGCGGCCGGCATCTCGGACATGCGCGCGTGGTGGTCGGGCTTCTTTCCGGCCACTTGTTGTGCGATGTTTTCCGCGACCGCGCGGCCCATGATGCCCGATGCCATGCCCGTGCGCGGCGGCGTGGCCACGACCGTGAGTCCGCTTGAGGTCTTTTTGGCTTTCGAGATCGGATGGGGCGGCGCGAAGGCGATACCCGCCGCGTACACGTTATCGTGCAACGGAGAACGGTAGAACGCCGGCCAGTCGTCGGCGCGAAACTGGTCGTACGTCTTGGGTTCGTAGTTGGCGTCGACGCGCATGAAACCGCTAGGCATCGTCATCGCATCCGTGACGTCGTTACCCGCACCGTCGAGGTACTGCAACGGAATGCCGCGGAACTGCGGCAGTAGCATCGCGAAGTCGTACTCGAGCGAGCCCGGGTCTTCGCCGACCTGCTCGTAGAAGATGCGCCCGGGTTCGACGCGCGTTACCCCGGCGCCGGAGAGCGCGGTAATGTTGGATTCGTCGAGAATCATCCGCACGAGGCTCGCGCCGCGAACGAGCACGCCGCCCTTGAGCGCTTCGATGCCGTCGACGCCGAAATCGCCGAACTCGGGTTCGTTCGTGATCCAGGTGAGGTCGATGCGGTCGCGCACGCCGCGGCGTTTGAGGTCGGCGTGGACGTTCATCAGGTACTCGAAACCCGCGCCCTCGCACGTCGCCGCGGGGTGGCCGACGCCGACGACGATGCGCCGCCGATTTCCGGCCTGCGCGTCGCGCACGATTTTCAAGTACGCGTCGCGCGTTTGGACCGCGTGCTCGACGGTGCACACGCTCATGCTGTTGCCCGTCGCGGGGCCCAAGCCCGGCGTTCCTTCGAAGTTCAGGAACGGACCGGTCGCGTTGACGAGGTAATCGTAGGGCAGTTCCGTTTTCGTCCCGGCCGCGTCTTCGACCGTAACGCGCTGCTTGCCGAGATCGATGACTTTGGCGCGCGCGTCGACGTACGAAACGCCGATTTTGTCGTATACGGGTTTGAGCGCGAAGTACGTTTCTTCCGCCGGCATCGTTCCGGTGCCCACCCAAATCAGGCTCGGAAACCACGTGAACCGGTTTTTGGGAGCGACCACCGTGACGTCGGCCGTGCCGCGCACGAGGTGCGAGAGGTGGAGCGCCGCCGTGTGGCCGGCGAAGCCCGCACCGAGAATCAGGACCTGCGGTTTCATAACGATCTTCCTCTCAAAATGTTGCGACCTGCGGAAATCACAGAAGGCCCGCCGCAAGGCGTACGTGGACGACGCCCTCACGTACCGCTACCTGCGCGGCGATGAGTTCCCGGCGCGCCGTGGTGGCGCGCAGTTCGGCGTCTTGAAGTTCGAGCAGGGTGCCGACGCCGCCGCGATAGCGCACCTGCGCGAGGCGCACGTTTTCGTCGGCCAGCGTGACGTAAGCGTGCGCGGCGTCCGCGCGCGCTCGCGCATCGAGCAGGGCGAGATAGGCCCGGCGCACCTCGAGCTCGACGCTCCTGCGCAGTTGCTCGAGTCGCAGCCCCGCTTCGTCGACGCCGGCGCGCGCCGCATCGATTCGCCCGGCGGTCGCGCCGCCGTCGAAGAGCGTCCACACGACGTTCAGCCCGACGGAGAACTGATTGCGGTAGCCGGGGGCGACGGCGGGCTGGACGTTTCCGTCGGCAACGTCCACGCCGACCGCCGGCGCCGTCGCAGCCTGCGCTTCTTTGACGGCCGAGCGCGCCGCGTCGACGGCGGCTTGTGCGGCCGCGAGATCTCCGCGGCCGGCTTGCGCCGCCGCGAGCAGCGTTTGCAACGCGACGTCGGGTGCGGGCGCATCGAGCGAGTCGGTCGGTTCGTGCAGGTCGCCGAGGCTCGTGCCGATCGCATCGTCGAGCGACGTTTGGGCGAGCGCGGCAGCGTCGTGCGCGCCGATGGCCTGCACGCGCTCGTTCGCGACTTCGGTTTCGGCGCGGAGCACGTCGGCGTGCGGGACTTGACCCGCGTCGTAGAGGCGGCGCGCGTCGAGCAGGTGCGATTGCGCGACCCCGAGCGCGCGGTCGGCGACCGCGGCCGACTGCTGCTCGGCGACCAGATCGAAATACGCCGTGGTCGTGCGATCGACGAGCGCCATGCGGGCGTTGCGCTCCTGGCCCTCGCCCGCCGCAAGGTCGGCCGCGGCGTGCGACACGCGCGCGGCCGTGCGGCCGCCGTCGAAGAGGTCGTACCGCACTTCGAGCTGCGGCACGTTGGTGGTCGTCGTCGTGCTAAAGGGCAGCGACCCGAAGGGCGTGCTCAGCTCCGCGACGGGACTTGCGTACAGCAGTGCATCGCGAATATCGACGGCGGGCAAACGCGGGCCGCCGGCCGCTCGCAGCTGCGCGCGCGCCGCGTCGACCCCGGCGTGCGTGAGGCGATAATCGGGATCGTGCTGCAGCGCCAGGGCGACGGCATCGGCAAGCGATAGCGGCGACGCCGGCGTTTGCGAATCGGCGGAGGCCGGCCGCGGGAAGAATCCCGGCAGCAGCGCGCACGCCAGGAGCGCCGCTGTGACGCGCGTGCTACGCATATTCGACCTCGCGCCACGCCGGGGCGGGCGCCTGCGTCGAACGCAGCGTGACGCGTTGACGGCCCGCAAGCGCTGCGACGGTGCCGGCGAACGTCATCTCGGCGTGCTCGACCCGAAACGGTCCGGTGAGCCGCGCGACCGCGTCGATCGCATCGCCCTCGCCGCGAAACACTTCGGCGTCGAGCGTGACGATCTCGCCTTCGAGCACGCGCGGCAGCGACGTCGACTCGAGCACGAAGCCGCCCAGTTCGGGGAACGTGACGATGGTCTGCATCCCGCCGGCTTCGACGGACGCCGTTTCCGCAGGAGCGCGTGCAGCCGGCACGTCGGCGGCGGAGGAGCGCGCGACGCGTTCGTACAGCAGCGGGATCGCGATCACCGAAAGCACGGCCGAGGCGGTCATCCCGAACACGAGCGCCCACGCCAGGCCGCTCCAAACGGGATCGGAGGCGATGACGATCGAGGAAAGCACGCCCGCGGCCGCCGTCAAGAAGATCGGCCTCGTGCGCGCTGCGGCGGCTTCCACTAGCGCGTCGCGCAGCGGCGCCCCCTCCTTGCGCTTGTCCTCGATGAACTCGATGAGGATGATCGAGTTGCGCACGACGATGCCGATCAGCGCGATGAGTCCGATCATCGCGGTTGCGGAGAAGTATACGCCGAACGGCGCGAGCAGCGCGAAGCCGGGCATGACGCCGATGAAGGCCAGCGGCACGGCCGCGAGTACGACGAGCGGAATCGCGAACGAACGGAAGCGCGCCACCAGGATGAAGTAGATCAGGATAAACGCGATAAGCATCGCGCGCCCGAGGTCGGCGAAGACCGTGTTGGTCAGGTGCCATTCCCCGCCCCAATCGATCCGGTAGCCGGCGGGCAGCGGCTCGCGCGCGAGCGCGAGGAGCACATCGATCACCGCGTAGGTCGAACTGCGGCCCGCCATGTCGGCCGCGACGTACGAGACGTTTTCGAAATCGTTGCGATACAGCGGCTGCGCGAGTTGCTCGGCCACCACGTGCGTCACCGCCGAGAGAGGCACCAGGCCGCCGAAGCGCGACGGAATTTCGATCGAATCGAGCGCGGCCGCGTCCTGCCGGAACTGCGGCGCGAAGCGTACGAAGATGCCGACCGGCCGCGCGTCGTCCGGCGTGTGCAGCGAGGAGACGGCGGCGCCGTGCAGCGCCATGCCGAGCGTCTGGGCGATGTCGGCCGTGCTGACGCCGGCGAGCGCCGCTTCGCGCTGATCGACGTCGAGCTGCAGGGTGGCCGGTAGCGGCTTGAAGGTCGAGTCGATGTCGACGACGCCGCGCTCGCGCTCGAGCAACCCCGTCACGCGCGAGGCGATCGCGCGCCGCACCTCGGGGTCGGGTCCGAAGATTTTCGCCAGAATCGTCGCGCGCACGGGAGGTCCGGGCGGCGTCTGGAGGATGCGCAACGTCGCGCCGTAGCGCGCGGCCGCAGCGACGAGCGCCGGGCGTACCTGCTGCACGAACGCGGCCGACTGGATCCGGCGCTCGCCCTTGGGAACGAGGTTCACCCGGATGTCCGCCAAGTTCGGAGCGTTGCGGAAGATCGTGCTTTGCAGCAGGCTCGCGAGATCGGGGATCGAGTTGAGCCCCGAGAAGATTTCGTAATCGGCCACTTCGCGATGGCGCGCGAGCTCGGCGCCGACGGCTTCCGCGATCGCGGTCGTGCGGCCGAGCGGACTGGCCGGCGGCGCGTCGATGGCGACGAGGAACGTCGTTTCGTTGGCGTCGGGCAACATGCGGAACTGGACGAGCTGCAGGACCGGCAATGCGGCGGCTGCCACGAACGCGAGCAGCAGCACGCCGAGAAATACGCTGCCCGCGCGCGGCCGATCGACGAGCGTTTCGAGCGCACGGCGGAACGGAAGAATCCAGCGCGGCGGGCCGTGGTTCGGTTTGCTCTTGGCGTTTCGCAGCAGTCCGAACGTGGCCCAGGGCGTGATGGCGAAGGCGATCCCGAGCGAGGCCAGCATCGCGATCGGAACGTTGATCGGAATCGGCCGCATGTACGGCCCCATCATGCCGGTGACGAAGAGCATCGGCAGGAACGAGAGCATGACGGTCAGCGTCGCGAGCGCGGTCGGACTGCCGATCTCGCGCACGGCGCGGATGGTCGCTTCCGCTCTCGAGCCGCGGGACTCCATGCCGTAGTGGCGATGGATGTTCTCGACCAGCACGATCGCGTCGTCGACGAGCAGCCCGAGTGCGAGGATCAGCGCGAAGAGCGTGATCCGGTTGATCGACTGACCGGCGAGCATGCCGACGCCGAGCGTGACGAAGAGCGTGAGCGGAATGGCGGTCGCGACGACGAGCGCCTCGCGCCAGCCGAGCGTCAAGAGCAGGATGACGACGATCGCGATCGCCTCCATCAGCCGTTGGATCAACTCGTTGACGGCATCGTTGGCTTTCGCGCCGTAGTCGCGCGTGACCGAAACGGTGACGCCCGGCGGCAGCGCGAGATTCTTGACCGCGTGCAGCACGGCGTCCGCGACGCCGACGGCGTTGGTACCGGCTTTCTTTGCGATCGCGATGCTGACGGCGGGTTCGCTTCGGCCGGCATCCTGCGCCGCCGCGCCGCCGAGCGCGAACCGGGCATCGGATTCCACCGCCTGGCGACCGAAGGAAACGTCGGCGACTTGGCGCAGCGCTACCGGCTGGCCGTCGCTTACGCCGACGATCTGCGCCGCGACTTGATCGACCGTCGTGTAGGCGGTGCCGGCATGGATCGTGAGTTCGTGCGTCGCGTCGCGCAGGCTGCCGACGGCTTGCGTGAGGTTCGACGAGCCAAGTGCCTGCGCGATCGTGGACGGCGAGAGGCCGTACGCCGCCAGGCGTACGGGATCGAGCGTGACGTTCACTTGGCGCGGCAAACCGCCGTAAAGGTCGACGGTCGACACGCCCTCGATCGGCCGCACCGCGTCGACGATTCGCTCTGCGGCGTCGTCGAGTTGCCCGCGGTCGTAGCGCGTGCCGTGCAGCGTCAAGACGACGATCGGGATGTCGTCGACGCTGAGCGGCGTGATTTGCGGCTGCGCCGCACCCGGCGGCAGCTGGTCGAGATGCGCGAAGATCTGATCGTACAGATCGGTGAACGACTTGGTCGGATCGTCGCCGACGTGGAACAGCACGGTTAAGATCGACACGTTTTGATTGGAGATGGCGTAAACGTGCTCGATGTCGGGGATCTCTTGCAGCACGCGCTCGCCGCGTTCGGTCACCAGGCGCTGCACCTCGGCTGCCGACGCACCCGGATACTGCGTTACGATGGTGGCTGCCGGCATCGTGATCTTCGGATTCTCTTCGCGGGGCGTGGCGAAGATCGCGATCGAGCCCCAAACGCAGATGGCGACGACGATGGCGGGCGTCAGCTTCGAGCGCAGGAAGTAGGCGGCGATCCGTCCGGCCGCGTTCTGTTTCATCTACCGCACCGCGACGCGCGTGCCGTCGTCGACGCGTTGCAGTCCGCCGGTGATCACGTTCGTGCCGCGGCCGTCGATGCCGAGGAGCTCGACCGTGGCCGCTTGCACCGTGCCGCTCGAGACCGGCACGAACGACGCGATGCCGTCGCGCAGCGCGAAGACGCCGCTTTGACCCGCGCGCGTCACCAGCGCCGCTTGCGGCGCTACCCAGCCGAAATGCGCGGCGCCCGGCACCGTGACGCGAGCGAACATTCCGGGCTCGAGGCCGCTGCGCGCCGGGACCGCGACCTTGACGGTGGCGGAGCGCAGCGCCGGATTCTGCGACGGAACGATCGCGCGCACGCGTCCGCCGAGCGGCGCGCCGCCGATCGCGTCGACGCGAACGGACAGGCGACGCCCGGGCGCGAGCCCTGCGAGCGCGTCGTCCGGCACCGCGAGATCGATTTCCAGATCGCGCGCGTCCTGCAGCGCCGCGATCGGGCTGCCGGGAGCGACGACGGCGCCGGTTTCGACGAAGTTGGCGACGACGATGCCGGCGAACGGCGCGGTGACCGTTGCATCGCGCAGCGGTACGCCGGCGGCAGCCACTTCGGCCCGAGCGCCGGCGACGGTATCGGCGGCGGCGCTCGACTGAGCCTGCGCCGCGGCGAGGTTGTGCCGCGCGCCGTCGAGGCCGGCCTGGGCCTGCGCGACCGACGCGCGCCCGGCGGCTGCGTCGCTCTGCGCTTCGTCGAGCTGTTGGCGCGAAACGGCGCCTTGCGCGAAGAGCCGCTCCATGCGCGCGGCGGTCGTCGACGAGAGGCGCTCGCGCGAGCGGGCGACCTCGAGTTGGGCCGCGGCGGAGGCGATCGCGGAATTCGCTGCGGCGAACGTCGATCGGCTCGCGCTTTCCGACGCTGCAGCGGCCGACTCGCCGGCGCGAGCCCGCGCGAGATCGGCGGCCGGAGCGCTCGCGTCGATCTGGGCGATGACGTCGCCCGCGCGCACGGCGTCACCGACGCGCACGTTTATAGCAACGACGCGGCCCGCCGTCATGGCGCCCACGTTCACCGATTTCACGGCGGCGAGCGAACCCGAGAGTTGGAGCGGAACGGCGATCCGCGCGTAGCGCAGGGGCGCGACCGACACCGGCACGGGCCGGTCGCCGCCTGCGTCGCCCGAGGCCGAACCGCTCGAGCGCGCGCAACCGCCGAGCGATGCTCCTGCGAGGAGCGCGAGGCACGTAAGAGCCGACGACGCGGCGAGCCCGCTCGCTCTCATGCAGCGCGCCGTCCCGAAAAGAGCGCCAGCAGGTTCGACATGAGGCACCAACCGCTCAAACCAGACTGAAGCAAGTTCGCGCCGACGAAAACGTCGAGCCAGAGCCAGCGCCGGTCGAGCAGCGAGAGGCCGAGCCCGGCCAAAACCAGCGCGCCGGCGATCAGCCTGACGGTGCTTTCCACTCGCCATCCCGCCGCGGATGCGGGCTCGAGCAACGGATGGAGGGATCGCGGCGCTTGCATGATGTCACTAATATACCTTACTCCCCAGGGTATTGTCAAACCCACCAGGGTACGGTATTATGCGTCTAGATGAAGGCTCAAAGCCGCAAAGCGCGTCCGCATCCCGACGAGCCCGTTTTGCAGATCGACGATAAGGCGGCACGCGAGATCGTGGCGCGTCTCGCGCGCGTCGAAGGGCAGGTCCGGGCCGTGCAACGGATGATGGACGAGCGGCGCGATTGCCATGCGATCGTGCAGCAGCTCGGCGCCGCCCGCACCGCGCTCGAACGCGCGACGGCTCAGCTCATGGTGAGCAGCTTGAGCCAGTGTATCCGCAACGCGAAGAACGGCGCCGACGAAGCCGAGGTCAAAGACTTGATGAACACGTTCATCAAGCTGCTCTAGAAAAGCCGCGTTTGCGGGCCCGCTGCCGGCAACGGCAGCGCCAGATGTTCGTAGGCCTCCGGCGTCACCTTACGGCCGCTCGCGGTGCGCACGACGAAGCCGAGTTTGAGCAGAAACGGCTCGACCACGTCCTCGAGCGTCTCGGCATCTTCGGTCAGCGTCGCGGCGATCGCGCCGATGCCGACCGGGCCGCCGCGATACTGTTCGGCGATCGTGCGCAGGAACGCGCGATCGAGCCGATCGAGCCCGCGCGCGTCGACGCCCTCGCGGCGCAGCGCCTCGTCGGCAACGTCTTCCGTGATGCGGCCGCCCGCGCGCACCTCGGCGAAGTCGCGCACGCGGCGCAGCAGCCGGTTCGCGATGCGCGGCGTGCCGCGGCTGCGCCGCGCGATCGTCGCGGCGCCAGCCTCGTCGATGGGAATCTCGAGCACGCCCGCGCTGCGCGTCACGATGCGCTGCAACTCGTCGTCGCTGTAGTAGTCGAGATGGTAGACGAGTCCGAAGCGCTCGCGCAGCGGGGCCGAGAGCATGCCCGCGCGCGTCGTCGCCCCGACGAGCGTGAAGCGTTCGACCGGAATCTTGTAGGTGCGCGCGTAGGCGCCGCTATCCATCACGATGTCGACGCGGAAATCTTCCATCGCGGGATAGAGGAACTCTTCGACCACGCCGCCGAGGCGGTGGATCTCGTCGATGAAGAGCAGGTCCCCCGCGGCGAGCGACGTCAGGATCCCGACGAGGTCCTTCGGCTTGTCGAGCGTCGGACCGGAGGTGATGCGCGGCGAGCGCCCCATGTCGCGCGCGATCAAGGTCGCGAGCGTCGTCTTGCCGAGGCCCGGCGGGCCGTAGAACAGCACGTGCTCGAGCGTCTCGCCGCGCCGCTTGGCGGCGTCGAGCGCGATCTTCAGATTATCGACGACGCTCGTTTGGCCGACGTACTCGTCGAACGAGCGCGGCCGCAGCGTCGCGCCGATGAACTCTTCTTCCATCGCGGCTTCCGGGCCGACGATCCGTTCGGCCGCGTCCTGCGGCCCGAGCACCACCTTGCGCGCGCGTTCGCCGCGTTCGCTCACGACGCTTCGGCCCGGCGGTTCTTGACGCGGTAGACTTCGGCGAGCAGCGTCTCCGCGTCGGCGATGCCGGGCGACGCGGCGAGCGTCTCGGCCAGCATCGCTTCCGCTTCGCCGCGCTTGTACTCGAGTTGCAGCAGCACGAGCAGCGCCTCTTCGGCGAAGTCCGGAATCGTCGCCGCCGCGCGCGGCTCCGCGTCGCGAATCAGCATGAACTTCGCGACCTTGCCCTGCAGCTTCGCGACGATGTCGCGTGCCTTTTGCTGCCCGATCCCGGGAAGCCGTACGAGAAAGGCGTAGTCGCCGCGATCGATCGCTTGCGCGATGCGCCCCATCGGCTGCGAGAACGCGCGCGCCGCCGTTTTCGGCCCGATGCTCGCGACCGAGATCAGCGCCTCGAAAAACTCGCGCTCGATCGCGTTCGTGAAGCCGAAGAACGTGAAACGGCCGCTGTTCCCTTCGAGGTTGAAGGCCGGATGGATTTCGAGCGTGACGCGCTCGCCCATTTGGCGCGGCAGTTTCTCCGCGACGCAGGCGGGCACGACGATCTCGTAGCCCAAGCCCCCGACGTCGACGACGACCGCCGACTCGCCGCGCTCGACGAGCGCGCCCGTGATGCGCGAGAACACTACGCGATCCCCGCGCGCGCGAGCCGCGTTTCGGCGGCTTCGATGTTGCCGAGCGCCAGCGCCAGCGCCAGCGCGTCCGAGACGTCGTCGGGCTGCGGCGTGACGGTGAGTTCGAGCGCCTGCATGACCATCCGTTTGACTTGTTCTTTGCGTGCGGCGCCGGACCCGGTCAGCGCGCGCTTCACGTGCGAGTGGGCGAGGTGCCGCACGCGCACGCCGTGCAAATCGGCCGCCAAACAGAGCACGCCGCGCGCGTGTCCCATCAACACCGCGGTGGTCGGATTCTTGTAAGCGGTCCACAGTTCTTCGACGACCATCACGTCCGGACGCACGGCCGCGAGCACCTCGCACAGGCCCGCGTGCAACTGACCCAAGCGACGTTCCAGCGGCGCCGTATGGTCGGCCTCGATCACGCCCGCTTCGAGCAAACGCGGCCGCGGCGCGCCCGCATCGACCGCGCCGTAACCCGTCACGCGCAAGCCCGGATCGACGCCGAGGATGCGCACTACGGCGGCGAATCCGGCGACGTGCCGCTCACGTAAATCGTCACCGTGGCGCCGGGATGTTCGCTCGTGCCCGCGGCGGGCTCGGTACCGACGACCGTCCCTTCGGTGCCTTCTTGCTTGTACGCGGTGTTGCCGATCTTGTAGCCGTAGTTCTGCAACGTCGCCGACGCTTGCGCCGGGCTCTTGCCGCTCACATCGGGAATGGTGCCCGGCACCGCGACCGTCAGCGTAACCGTCGCGCCTTTGAGCACCGTGGCTGCGGCGGCGGGCTGCTGGCTGATGACGGTGCCGACCGGCGCCGTCGGATCTTCGGCGTAGACGATCGCCGCTTGCAGCCCGAGCGCGTCGAGCTGCGCGCCCGCCTCGGCGTACTGTTTGCCGCCGAGATCCGGAGCCTTGAGCTGCGGCGGTCCGCTGCTGACCGCGACGTTGACGGTGGAGCCGGGCGCGAGCGGCGTGCCGGCGGCGGGATCCTGCGATATGATGGCGTCGGCGACGATGTGATCGTCGGGATCGCGTTCGGTCACGTTGAGCTGCAAGTGCCGCGACGCAAGGTTCGCGCGCGCGTCGTCGAGCGTCTGCGAGACGATGCTCGGAACGAAGACGGGCTTCTGGCCTTGCGAGACCGTCAGCGTCACGGTCGAATGAATCGGCAGCGTCGTGCCCGCATCGGGCGATTGCGCGAGCACCGTGCCGGGCTTCGCGTCGTCGTACTTCTTGACGATTTTCACGCCGAGCTTTTGATCGTGCAGGATGCGCGTCGCGTCGTCGCTCGAGGTTTGGCGCAAATCGAGCAGACGCAGCGTGGGTAGGCCCGTGCTCACGTACAGCGTGACGAGCGTCCCGCCCGGGACGGCGCCGCGCGGCCCGGGGTCTTGCTTGACGACGCGGCCGGCCGGCACGTTTTCGCTCGGCACCGGAACTTCGGTCGTCCGCAGGCCGAGGTCTTGCAGCCGCCGTTCCGCCTCGTTCGCGGGCGTGCCGACGACGCTGCCGAGGCCTACGTTCAGCGCGCCGCCGAAGAGGCCGGCCGGCCGATTCGCGACGGCGTAACCGACGGCGATCGCCACGACCAGCGCCACGAGCGAAACGATCGCGACGCGCCGGCCCGAGACGTGACCGCGCGGCCGCGTCGCGGCAAACGGCTCGTCCTCGGGCTCGGGCTGCGGCGGCCGGTCGGGAAATTTCGAGGGCCGCGGTTTGGGATTGGGAATCGTCCGCGGCCGCGAGCCGCCGCCGTCGGCAACCTCGTAGGGCGCGGTCAGCGACGGATGTTCGCGCGCTTCGCGCAGCGCCTTCGCGACGTCGCTCGCGCTTGCAAAGCGCGCTTGCGGATCCTTCTGCATCAGTTTGCGCACGATGACGGCGAGCGCCGGGCTAACGGCCGGATCCTCGGCGTCGGCCGAGGGCACCGGATGCGAAACGTGTTTGAGCGCGACCGTGATCGGCGACTCGCCCGTGTACGGCAATTTCCCGGTCAGCATCTGATAGAGGATGATGCCGAGGCTATACAGGTCGCTCGTCTCGTGCAGTTCGAGCCCTTGCGCCTGCTCGGGCGAAATGTAGTAGACGCTGCCCATCACCATGCCCGCCTGCGTCATCGTGACCGTCTGCGTCGTGACCGCTCGCGCGATGCCGAAATCGGAGATCTTGACGACGTCGTCCTTGGTGATCAGGATGTTCGCGGGCTTGACGTCGCGGTGCAGCAAGCCTTGACGATGGGCGTAGGCCAGGCCGCTGCAAATTTGCGTCGCGAAGTCGATGGCGACCGCTTCGGGCAAGCGGGCGTCGTGTTCGATCATCTCGGCGAGCGTGGCGCCGTCGACGAGTTCCATGACGATGTAGTACGCGTCGCCCTCGCGCCCGACGTCGTACACGTTGACGATGTTGGGATGCGAGAGCTTGGCGGCGTGCTGCGCTTCGGAGTAGAAGCGCTGCACGAAGTCCGCGTCCGCCGCCAGTTGCTCGCGCAGCACCTTGATCGCCACGCGGCGCCGCAACACGGTATCGACGCCCGAGTACACGACGGCCATGCCGCCCTGGCCGATGCGGCCTTCGAGGCGGTAACGCTCGGAGAGATTGCGCTCGATCATCGCGTCAACTGCGTTCGTGCGCGAGCGCGGCCGCGATCACGCGCCGCGCGATCGGCGCGGCCACGACGCCGCCGTAACCCGCGTTCTCCACGACGATTGCCACCGCAACCCGCGGCGCGCTTGCCGGCGCGAAGGCGACGAACCATGCATGCGCTCTTCCCGCCGGGTTGGTCGCGGTCCCGGTCTTGCCCGCCACCTGCACGCCGGGCAGCGCCGCGGCCGTGCCCGTGCCGCGTTCGACTACCGCGACCATCATCGCGCGCAGATCCTCGGCGACGTCGGGGGTCATCGGCGTGGCGAGCGCGCCGCCGTCGGCCAATGGCCGCTCGGCGCCCGCGCGGCGCAGCGCGCGCACGAGCACCGGCCGCGGCTCGGTGCCGCCCGCCGCGACCGTCGCGGCGACCAGCGCCATGCGCAGCGGCGTGACGAGCAAATCCGCCTCGCCGAACCCGACTTGCGCGAGCACGCCCGGGGCGAGCGCGTCGCGCGCCGGAACGTGGTCGCGCGCGGCGGGAAGCGCGAAATCGAGCGGCTCGCCCAGTTTCCAGCGGGCCGCCGCGTCGAGCCACCGGTCCGGCCCGAGCGCGAGCGCGATACGCGCGAAATCGACGTTGCTCGAGAGCGCGAAGGCGCCCGTCAGGTCCTGGTTGCCGGTCGCTTCGCCTTCGTTATCGTGGAAGGTAAACGTGCCGACCGGTAACGAGCCCGAGTCTTCGAAGCGCGAGTCCATCGTCACCACGCCCGCGTCCAGCGCCGCCGAGGCGATGACGATCTTGAAGGTCGATCCCGGCGGATAGAGCCCGTCGAGCGCGCGGTCGAGCAGCGGGCTCGACGGGTCGGCGCGCACGGATGCGAAATCGGCGTCGAGCCGCTCGGGATCGAAACTCGGCACGCTCGCTAAGGCGAGGATCTCGCCGGAGCGAGGGTCGAGCGCGACCCCCGCCGCTCGCGGGTACGATTGCAGCGCTTCGAAGAGCGTGCGTTGAACGGCCGGATCGATCGTGGTGACGAGCGTCGCGCCTCGTTCAGCGGGCACCGGCGGCCGCCGCGCCAGCAGTTCGCGAATCTGCGCGAACGGATCGTTGCCGAGCGGCCGCGGCGCCAGTTCCGCGTCGAAGGCGGCCTCGAGCCCTGCGGTTCCGTAGCGCGGCGACGCGTACCCGACGGCGTGCGCCGCGGCCGCACCCAGCGGATAGACGCGTCCGCGCGCCGTGGAGCGAGCCAGCACGGTGCCGTCGCGCGCGACGATCGAACCGCGAAACGGAGCGAGGAACGCGGCGCGCGGGTTGTGCTCGTTTTGCGCGAGGCGCGGACCTTCGATCACCTGCACGAACAGCTGCCGCCCGAGCAGCAGCGCGTACGCGAGCGCGAAGAGCGCGGCCAGGCGCGCGATGGCCCGGTTGACGTTCACGCCGCGGCCGCGCGCCTCAGGCGGAGCGCTCGCGCAGCAGCGTCATCCCCTCGTCGGTTCGCACGGCCAAATACGCGCCGTCCTTCGAATCGCCGATCGCGACATTGATCAGTTGCCGCATGCGGTCTTCGGGCAGACCCGCGACGGCGAGCACGGCTTCCACCTCGAGTTCGCCGAGCAAGCCCGGCGCGACGTACGCGGCGCGCGGCAGCGTTTCGAAGAAGCGCTCGTCGTACGGTGCGTCGCGCCACGGCCCGCGCTTTCCGAAGACGGTCGCGTGATAGTCCCACGCGCACAACTGCCGCTCGTTCCAAAAGAAGTCGTCGCGCACGCACGTGCGCCTGCACACGGCGCACTGCATGAGCGCCTCGAGCGGATGGTCGATGCCGTCGAGCACGTCTTCGGGAACGTCCTCCGGGTTGACCAGATACGATTCCGCCAGTTTGTCGGGGATCTCCGCATGCCAGCCGACCCGCAGCAGCATCTCGAGATCGCGGATCGGCGTCACGAACGCGCGCTCGTCCTCGGCCGGAAAGGTCTGATCGACCCAGCCGCCGATGTTGTCGGCGGCGATCGACACGCGCTGCCATCCTTCGCCGAGCGTCACGCCCGCCGGCGTCCAGGCGAGCGGAACCAGCCACGCCGTCACCTGCCCTTTCTCGGGGCGCAGCGACGAAACGAAAGCCAAGGTGCTTCCGTTGCCGCCGAGCACGTACACGCGTCCGTCGCGCGGGACCGGTTTGGCCGGGGGTCGTTCCATGTCGCGGCAGGTTATGGCGAACGTTCGCCGCGGCCTCCGTGGCGCGGGGAAGCGGCCTCGAGCGCAAGAACGTCCGCTCGTGGGCGGAGCATCCTCGTGCGCATTTTGATCGTGGAAGACGACGCTCGCATCGCGACGCCGGTGGCCGACGATTTGCGGCGGCAGCACTTCGCGGTGGACGTCGCCGCCGACGGCGAGACGGGCCTCGCCTACGCGCGCAGCGGCGTGTACGACGCGATCGTGCTCGACATGCTGCTGCCCGGCCGCAGCGGCATCGAGATCTGCCGCGAACTGCGCAAGGAGCGTTCGACCGCGATGATCCTGATGGTGACCGCGCGCGACGCCACGCGCGACAAAGTCGAGGGGCTCGATGCCGGCGCCGACGACTACTTGGTCAAGCCCTTCGAACTCGAGGAGCTCTCGGCCCGGCTGCGCGCGCTGCGCCGGCGCCAGACCGCCGTGCGCGACGTGGTGCTGAGCGCGGGCGCGCTCGAACTCGATCCCGTCGCGCACGAAGCGCGCTACGGCGAACGGCCGCTGGCGCTGACGCCGACCGAGTTCGCGCTGCTCGAAACGCTCATGCGTCACCCGTTACAGGTGTTTTCGCGAGGCATGCTCTTGGAGAAGATCGCCTCGCTCGAACGGCAGCCCGGCGACGAGACGGTGAAATCGCACGTCGCAAACCTGCGGCGCAAACTGCGCGACGCGGGCGCGCCGTACGACCCGATCGAAACCGTCTACGGTAACGGGTACCGGCTCCGCAGCGCCCGATGAGCGCCGTCCGCGACGACGGTCCGATCGAACGGCGGGTCACCGCGTCGTACCTGATCGCTTTCGCGATCGTGCTCGTGACCTTCGCGCTCGCCGTGCACGCCGCGTTCGTCATCCTCCTGGAGCGCGACACGAGCGCGCGCGGGGGCGACTTGCTGAGCGAAGCGCGCAACGCCATAGAACTTCACGACGGCAGGCGCACGATCGACGAAGATACGGTGCAGCTCGCGAACCCGCGCGCCGAGGGCGTGGCGTGGTACGACGCGCGCGGCACGCGGCTGGCCGCCGTCGGCGCCTTCCCCGGCGCGGCAGCCGTAGCGCGCGGAGCGTTCGCCGAGCGCAGCGAGGTCGCCGCCGCCGCACCGGGCGGCCCGATCACGGTGCGCGCGTTCCTCGCTCGCGACGCCGAGCGGCGCGAACTGACCGAACTCGATCTCGGGCTCGCCGCCGGATTGCTCGTCGCGCTCGCGGCCGCGACCGTCGGCGGACGGATGCTCGCGCGGCGCTCGATCGAACGCGTCGTCACCGGCTTGCGCACGATGCGCGAGTTCAGCGCCGATGCGGCTCACGAACTGCGCGGCCCGCTTGCGGCGATCGCGAGCAACGCCGGCGCGAGCCTGCGCGCCGACGACGCCCTCGCGCCCGCGCATCGCTCGCGACTGCAGACGATCGCCGACACGGCCAAGAGCCTGGGCCGCACGGTCGACGACCTGCTGCTCCTCGCGCGGGTCGACGCGCCGATCGAGCGCGAGCTCTTCGCCGTCGACCTCGGCGAGCGCGTGCGCGAAGCGGCGGCGACGCGCCGCGAGGTCGCAAGCGAACGCGGGATCGCGCTGCACGTGGACGCGCACGAAGCGGCGATCTACGGCGATCCCGCCGAGATCGATCGCATCGCCGGGAACCTCCTCGATAACGCCTTGCGCTACACGCCGCGCGGCGGCACGGTAACGGTCAGTTGCGCGCCGGAGCGCGCCGGATTTCTGCTGCGCGTCGCGGACACGGGCCGCGGGATCGCGCCGGAGGACCTGCCTCGCGTCTTCGATCGCTTCTGGCGCGGCGAACCCGCGCGCTCGCAGGCCGGGACGGGCCTCGGGTTGTCGATCGTCCGCGCGCTCGCGCGCCGGCACGGCGGCACGGTCGCCGTGCGAAGCACGCTCGGCGCGGGCAGCGAGTTCGCGGTGTGGCTCCCGGCGCGGCCGCCCCGGCCCGGCCTTCACGATTTCTGAACCGCTCCCTCGTATCGTTCAACGGTGAATCTCGCCCGGTTCGCCCTGCGCAACGACAAAGCGGTCGTCTTTGCGGTCGTCGTGCTCGCCATCCTCGGCGTTCGCGCGTACGCGATCGCGCCGCAGAGCATCTTCCCGACGATGAGTTTCTCGCGCATCGACGTCGTCGCCGACGCGGGCGACTTACCGCCCGAACAGGTGCGCGTCGCGGTAACGAGGCCCCTCGAGGCTGCGTTCCAGACGCTGCCCTCGGTCGCGAACGTCGTTGCCACGTCGAGTCAGGGAACGGCGGAACTCTTCGTCAATTTCGCCGCCTCCACGGACCCGCGAACCGACCTGCAAGAGGTCGACCAGGCGATCTCGCAGACGCGCTCCGACTTGCCGGCGGCAAAGAACGTCGTCGCCGTCGTGGTCAATCCCAACAGCGAACCGATTCTTTCGTTCGCGCTGACCTCGCGCGACCTCTCGCAAGCGGTGCTGCGTCAGATTGCGACGACGCAGATCGTCCCGAACCTCTACGGCACGCCGGGCCTGGGCAAAGTGACGGTCACGGGCGGGCCGGCCACGGAGTATCACGTCGACTTGGACCCGGCGAAACTCGTCGCGCAAGGCATCGGCGCCGCCGACGTCGGCAAGGCCCTGGCGGACGCGAACACCGTCGAAGCCGTCGGCGTCTCGCAACGCTTCTACCAACGCTACGCGGTCCTGATCGACGCCTCGCTCGACGATCGAGCCTCGCTCGAGCGCGTGGCGATCCCGACCAAGGACGGGGCTTCCGTTCCGCTCGCGAGTTTGGGAACCGTCGCGCTCGGCACGTCGCCCGCGACGGCGGAGACCTCGATCGACGGCACGCACGCCGTGATCGTCAACGCCTACGGTCTCAGCGGCGCCGATACGGTCAAGATGGCGGCCGCCTTCCAATCGCGGCTCGCCGGCGTCGTGCCGCACTTGCCGCGCGACATCGTCATCAAGAAATTCTGGGACCAGACGACCCTGGTGGTCGAGTCGCAGAAGGCGCTGCGCGACGCGATCCTGATCGGCGCGCTGCTCGCCGTCATCGTCATCTACGCGTTCTTGCGCAGCACCCGGCTCACGCTCGTGGCCGCCGCGATCATCCCGCTCGCGATGTCGATCGCCATCTTCGCGATGCAGCAGGCCGGCCAAACGCTCAACCTGATGAGCGTCGGAGGCCTCGCCGTCGCCGTCGGCCTGATCATCGACGATGCGATCGTCGTGATCGAAAACATCGCGCGCAATCGCCGCGAACGCCCCGGCCTCTCGATCGACGAGGCGGTGTCCCTCTCCATGACCCAACTGACCGGCGCGATGACCGCATCCACGACGACGACGGTCGTCGTTTTTCTGCCGCTCGCGCTCTTGACCGGCGTCACCGGCTTCTTCTTTCGCGCGCTCGCGTTCACGCTCGCGACGTCGCTCGTCGTCTCCCTCGGCTTGGCGCTGCTGATCGCGCCGATCGTCGCGCGCGCGCTGCTGCGCACGGGCGAAGAGCGCGAGCACGGCCACGATGCCGTCGCCGCGGTGCTGGATCGCTACGAGCCGTCGCTGCGTTGGGCGCTCGGCCACCGCGCGGTCGTGGCGGCCGTTTCGGTTGCCGTCCTGCTGCTGACCGTCGTCCTCTTGCTGCGGCTGCCCAGCGACTTCTTACCGAAACTCGACGAGGGCCAGTTCGAGATCGCCTACACGATGCCGACGGGGACGACGCTCGCCGCAAGCGACGCCGCCGCGACGACGATGGAACGCATCGTCGCCGCGGATCCCGCCGTCGAGGCCGTCGGGCGTTTGACCGGCATCGATTCGAACGGCTACACGCCCACGCAATCCAATCAAGGCTTGCTGCGCGTGCGCCTCGTGCCGCCCGAACGGCGGGCGAGTTACGACGAGGTGAGTTCGCGCCTGCGCGACCGGTTGGCCGCCGCCGTCCCTTCGTCGCTCTACGATTTTCATCAAATACTCGAGGACTTAATCAACGATCTCTCCGGAACGCCTGCGCCGCTCGAAATCACGGTGCGCGGCGCCGACCAGGCGACGCTGATCGCGCTCGCCGGGCGGGTCGCCGACAAGATCGCAAGAGTGCGCGGCGTCGTCGACGCCGCGCCGGGGGTCGTCTACGACAGCCCGTCGCTACGCGTCGCGCCGCGCACGGCTTCCCTCGCCGCGCTCGGCCTGACGACCTCGGACGTCGGCGACGCGCTGGCCGCCCTCGGTCAAGGAACGATTGCGACCAGTCTGCCGGGAACGCAAGATCTCATTCCCGTCCGCGTGCGCGTGGCGGATCCGAGCGGCGCCGGCGGCGAACTCGTCGATGCGTCGACGTCGCTCTTCGCCAAGGGCGGCTCGACCTCGCTCGGCGACGTCGCGACGCTCGCGCCGCAGCGCCTCGCGAGCGACGTCACGACCGAAAACGGCCGGCGCGAATTGCGCGTCACGGCCAACATCGAAAACGCGAACCTGTCGGCCGTGATCGCGGGCGTCGACGCCGCGCTGCGCGCGACGCCGTTTCCCCCGGGATACTCGGCCGAAATCGGCGGTCAGGCGCAGACGCAGAAGCAGTCCTTCGCGGAATTCGTCAACGTCATCGCCATCGCGATCGCGCTCGTGTTCGCGGTGATGCTCGCCGCGTTTCGCTCGTTTCGGCTGCCGCTGGTCATCCTCACCGCGATTCCGCTCGCGCTGATCGGCGTGGCGCTCGGGCTCTTCTTGACCGGTACGCCGTTCAACGTCTCGTCGTTCATGGGGCTGCTGCTGCTGGTGGGCGTCGTCGTCAAGAACGGCATCCTGCTGATCGACGTCGCGAACCGGCGCCGCGCCGAGGGCGCGACCGTGGAGGAAGCGCTCGTCGCAGCCGGGCGCACGCGGCTCCGACCGATCGTCATGACGACGCTCGCGGCCATCGGCGGCCTCTTTCCGCTCGCGCTCGGCATCGGCCAAGGCGCCGAAATGGAAAAACCGCTCGCCATCGCCGTGATCGGCGGACTCTCGACCGCGACGTTCTTCACGCTGATCGTGATCCCGGTGCTGTACGCGACGTTCACCGGCGGCGACCGTTCGCGCGCGCGGTCGTCGGCCGCGGCGGTCGCGCTCGCCGGCGCAGCGTTCGCGCTCGTGCTGCCGCGCGGCGCGTCCGCGCAGGCGCTCCCCGCACCGTCGCCGCCGCGCACCTTGGCCTTCGCACGGTTGACGATCGCCGACGCCGAGTCCGCGGCGCTGACGACGTCGCCGGACGTTGCCGGCGCGCTCGCGCGGCTCGCGCAGAGTCAGGCCGCGCTTGCCGCCGCGCGCGCGGCCGTCGCGCCCTCGCTGACGGCCACATACGTGCAGACGCCGCAAGGCAATCCGCCGGGGCCCAACATCACGTCGCGCCAGCTCACGACGGGCTTGCAGGTGTCGCTCGCCGACCTCTTCGCGTACGGGGCGACGGTGCGCGAGGCGGC
>Ga0209698_10000324_pt1 | contig 53748 bp, 40 predicted proteins | sample LitLauG_LLR_2012_FD_187203 | JGI IMG/M metagenome (GOLD analysis project Ga0209698, IMG submission 187203) | Freshwater sediment microbial communities from Pennsylvania, USA - Little Laurel Run_MetaG_LLR_2012 (SPAdes) (version 2) | ecosystem: Environmental > Aquatic > Freshwater > Creek >...
ACATCACCTGCCTATAGGTACGTTGTAGGAGCCGGCCAAGTTCCGCCCGCCCTCTATTTATTCTTGATTTCACGGTGCCCTCCGGAACCCTCAAAACGGCGGCAATTTCCCTGTAGTCCATATCCTGTAAGTCCCTTAGAATCACTGCTTCCCGAAGCTCGGGAGAAAGTTTGCCCAGGGCGTGGTGCACGGTCTCTGAGACCTCCCGCTGGCGTACCCGCGTGTCCGGGGGCGCACTTTGGTCCGGAATTTGCTCACTGAGCGGCTGAGCGTCCTCGTGATCGGACGCCGTCGAATCCATCGAGTCGGTCATCCGGTCCTGCTTGCTCTTGCGGAAATGGTCGACCAGCAGGTTGCGGGTAATGGTCGTGACCCAGGTGACGAACGCGCCCTTCGACGAGTCATAGCTCGAAAGTGTCCGATACATCTTGATGAAAACTTCCTGCGTGAGGTCCTGGGCGTCGTCCCCTGATCCGGCAAAGCGGTAGCAGATGTTGTATATCCTACGGTTATAGGTCTGCACAATCTCCTCCCAGGCGGCGGCATCCCCGGCGATACAGCGCCGGACCAGCATCGCGACCACCTGAACGTCTTCCACTTGCGCTCCCCGGAGAAAGTGCGACTTTCCAACTGAGACTAGAGGCTTGGACGACTGAGACCGCTCCAAGCCTACTCACAGTACGTCATTGCAGGCCTTGAAGTTCGAGGCCGACGCTAAGTCTGCAGGAACACGGCATTGTAGCAGCGTATGACCTTCGTTCTCAGTGCGGGAAAGCGAATCACTGTAGTCAAGGGGGCGTCGCGGTCAGCATCCAACGTAAGCTTGGTTACGGTCGGGCCGTGGCGTATCGTGAGAGGTAAATATCCCTAGAACTCTGGTCGTACACATTGGGCGTGCGACGTTTCTACGTTCGGGAAAAGGTGAACGACATCATGAACAACACCAGACTCTTTAATCGCAAGAAAGCGCTCCAACTGTTTGCCGCGCTCATCACCGCCATATCGTTAACCACTGCCTGCTCGCTGGGTGCGAAGGCACAGGATCGGGACCGGGACCAGGACGATCCTCCCAGCCGCGTCGCTCGCCTCGGGCACATGGAGGGTTCCATTTCCTTCCAGCCGGCCGGCGAGTCGGAATGGGTGGAAGCGGTCCGCAATCGCCCCATGACAACCGGCGACAAGCTCTGGACCGATCGTGACTCACGCGCCGAATTACAGCTGGGATCGTCCAGTCTCGATCTAGCTCCGAATACCGGTTTCTCTTTCCTCAACCTCGACGACCACACCGTGCAGATCCAGCTTAGCGCCGGCACCATCAACGTCCGCGTGTATGACCTCGATCGCGACGATGTCTACGAGATCGATACTCCCAACCAGGCATTTACCATCTATCGGCCCGGCCGCTACCGCGTCGAGTCTTCGGAGAACGGCGACTATAGCATCGTCACGATTCGTGAAGGAGAAGGCGAATCGACCGGCAACGGACAGAGCTTCACGCTCCACCAGGGGCAACGGGTAACCTTCCGCGGAACCGATTCTCTGAATGCCGATGTCGAGCAGATTGGCGATCCGGATCCGTTTGATCGCTGGAGCTACGACCGCGAACGCCACTACCAGGATTCTCCTTCGGCGCAGTACTGCTCGCGCCAGGTTGTCGGCTTCGAAGATCTCGATGACAACGGCGACTGGCGTCCCTCGCCCGAATACGGATACGTCTGGTATCCCAGAGTCGATGCCGGGTGGGCTCCTTATCACCAGGGACACTGGGCGTGGATCGATCCCTGGGGCTGGACCTGGGTCGAGGATGAGCACTGGGGATATGCGCCGTTTCACTACGGGCGCTGGGTTTCGATCGGTGGCCGGTGGGGCTGGATACCTGGCCCGCGTGAAGTTCATGCGGTGTATGCGCCCGCTCTAGTCGCCTTCGTCGGCGGAGTTGGAGTGGGAGTCGGGGGCAACGTCGCCTGGTTCCCGCTCGGGCCGCGGGAAGTGTATGTGCCCTCGTATCACGTAAGCCCGGGGTACGTGAATCGTGTCAACGTGTCGAACACTACGGTGAACGTCACGACCGTCACCAACGTCTACAACACTACGATCATCAACAACAACACCACCATCAACAACGTCACGTACGTGAATCGGAACGTTCGCGGAGGGGTGACTGCGGTTCCGCAGCAAGCATTCGCTACCGCCCAGCCGGTGGCACGGACCGCGGTTGTAGTGAATGAGAGCCAGCTAAGGCAAGGTCCGGTGAGCGCACGCGCAGCCGTGCCTCCCGGCCGTCAAGCAGTCATGGGAATGCAGGCCAACGCCGCAAACCGTGTGGCAGCGCCGCCGCAGGCAGTGGCCAGGCGCCAGGTGATCGCCAGGACGGCACCACCGCCGCCACCGCCCTCATTCGCATCCAGACAGCAGGTGCTCGCACGGAATCCGGGAGTGCCGGTATCGCGTCCGCAGCTCCAGCAGATGCGAGCCGCCAATCCCTCTGCGTCGGCGCCTCGAGTGATCACTGCGCCACCTGCCAGGCCTGCTCCGCTGCCGGCTGCAGGAACCCGAACGGCAAATCCGCCGGCCGGAACTGTGCCCGCGGCAAACGAGCGCCCGGCCATGAACAATCCTGCGGCGAATCGGCCTCAGCCGTCGAATCCGCCGATGCCGAATAACCGCCCGCAACCCATTCAGCCCGACAACCGGCCGCAACCGGTTGCTAATCGTCCGTTCGAACCACCAACTCAGACGGATCGTCCGCCGTCGGCGCAGCCCAACAATCGGCCCGAATTCAATCGGTCGAATAATAGGCCACAGCCGGACCAGCCCAATCCGTCGTATCACCCGCAGCCGAACCAACCGGTTCCCTACAACCGGCCGCCCGCAGTTCAACCGAATCGTCCCGAGGTGAATCACCCTCAACCGCAGACTGAGATGAATCATCCCCAACCGAATCCGCCGCAGCAGAATCGGCCGGAGATGAATCGCCCGCAGGCGCAGCCGCACAACGAACCTGCACCGCCACCGCGGAACGAGCCCGCTCCGAGGCCGCTGGCCCCTCCGCCTGCACAACGCGAGCAGCCGCACGCGCCGCCACCTCAGGCCAGACCAGGTCCTCCACCACAACAGCAGCCGGCGAAGCCTCCAAAGAAAGACGAGCAGAAGCCCAAAGCGCAGTAAGAATTGCTCGTCCGCTGCTACATAACAGAGGCATCCTGATCTTCTAGGATGCCTTTGCCTTGAAGTATCTCTTTCGCCTACTGCTGCGAGCGCTTACAAAACCATCGGCGCTGCGCTGGGAAGGCCCTGACTGCAAGCCAGTTAGACTTTAACCCGTTGTTAACACCTTGGTGCTAGCATGGAATCGGATCGAGATACCTTTTCGGAGGTGTTTATGATTCCTCTCTCCACCGCCGTTTCGAGCGGATTCACCTTTTCAGCCAACTGGCGCGGTTTCGAACTCAAGCAGAACGACCAGATCGTCGCGACTCTTCGACGGCCCGGCATGTGGTCGTCGACCTTCCTGGCGGAAACAGCCAACGAGAACTGGGTCATTCGCCGTGGCGGGTTTTGGGGCAATAAAGCGGAAATCCTCGACGCGGCTTCACAACAGCCGATCGCCAGCTTCAAATCGGCGTGGGGCGGCAAAGGCACTCTGACTTTCGCCGATGGTCAGACATTCCTGGTGGTGACGCGCGGATGCTGGCATCCGGTATGGACTGTCACAACCGATACCGAACAGCCTGTGCTGCAACTGCACACGCGGGACAAGTCGGTAGAACTCCACCATGTAGCAGTGCTGTCGGAGAGCCGGTTATCGCTCCTGGTGTTGTTCACGCTGTATCGTGTGCGCCAGGCGGAAGAAGCAGCGGCGGCAGCGTCCGCGGCTGCGTCGTAGCGCCGGCATCCTTGCCGGCTGTCGCGGGGCCATCTTGGCCCCGCGGGCCAGGAGGCCAAGATGGCCTCCGGACAGCCGCCGAGACGGCGGCGCTACACACTCGTAAGAAACTCAGTCCACTATTTCACGGCCGGAGCCGGATACTCCGGTAATTTTTCTTTGTTCAGATTCGCGCGCTTCACTTCCAGTTCATCAAACAGGATGGAAGGGGCCACGATGCTGTGCGGAATGTTCGTCGGGCGATTCTCGACATAGACATCGTCTCCGGCGGCCACCAGGCTACTGCGCAGCGCCCGGACATCCAGCTCTCCAAAGACCGCTCCCCGCACCAGTTCCTCGTGTCCATCTTTCGTCCACACTTTGTACAGCAGACGAGGCGCCAATCTGGGGCCAAGCGTCTCCACGTAGTAGCAGTACGGCAGGTCGCGCTGCCGGCATTGTTCGAGCAATTTCTTTTTCAGATCTTCCTTGGAAGTGGGCTGCGACGACGTGACGATCAGGTTGCCCAAGCTCGGCCCGGGAGGATTCGTTGGGATGCGGGCGCGACCATGTCCGTTAGAGGCGGGAAAATCACGAATTGGCGCGCGTCCCAGATCGTAGTTGACCAGATTTCCGTGCTCAATCAGGGAAACACGTTGTGCCGGAACGCCCTCATCATCGATTTCATAGTGGCCCAGCAACGATTGTCCCGCATACGACGAAATCGTCGGATCATCCATCACCGAGAGAAAGTCGGGTAGCACGCGAGTCTTGTAGCTGGCCGCGAAAGCGCCCGTGGTGCGCGCATTCTTGCCGAGTTCAGGCTTAAGTCCCAGAACACTCTCACCCACAAAGTCGGCGAACACCGAAGCTGCGGCGTCGGCCGAGAACAGCACCGGCCCCCGGTACTCCTCCTCCGACAGCGGCGCGTTGCGCAGGTCCTTGAGGCTGTGGACGAGCTTTTCAGCTCGTCCCACAAATTCGGCCGCCGAGGGCAGTTCCTTCATGCTCGACACGAAGAATCCGCTATCCCGCGACAAGCTCATGCCGTCGGCGGCCTGAGTCCTGCACGCGACCGTCATCTGGTAAAGGTTTTGTCCGCTGCGCACCACCGATCCTTCCGAATTGACGAAGTACCGGTTGAGCGCTTGAAACCTCAACCCCGACTCGAAAGATTCAATATCGGGATCGTTTTTGTACAGCGCCGACGCATCCAGCAGCATCTTCTTCCACGGCTCGGGATCGAACTCCAACTTCACCAGCGGCGCGGCCGACTGTACCGGGTCCGCGTGGGCAAAATCGTCCACCGGCTGATCAATCGTGAGCTGCTTGAGCTGCGCCTGTTTTGCCGCCAGAGCTTCGGCGGCTGCCTTGTAAGCAATATCGGTCGCGATCCACAGTTGGTGCCGCATCGCGGTCATGTCGTCATCGAGCGGCATGAAGTAGGGGGTGCCTTCGCCCGGGCCGAAGTAGCTGTCCTGCTTGTAGTCCCCAAGGCGCACCACGACGCGGAGAAACCGAAACCGTGTGCGCACGTCGCCTCGAAGTGCGCCGAACGCCGTATCCGCCAAATACTCGTCCACATCGAAAATCCTGTATTCGATGTAGTAAGGCGCGGCGACCGAGTCCATCTTTAACTGTGACTTCGAGCGCTCGAGTTCGGCCCGCATCGCCGAGAGAACAGGATCGTCGTTTGCGTCGGCGCTTGTTGGTTGAGCAACCGCGGCTTGCACGAACAACGCAAACACCAGCACAGGGAGCAGCACGGAGTATGTGCGTACGGTCTTCATGGTTTTGCTCCCGAGTCTTTTGTGGAATCCGCGCCCTGCTCGGGGGGCGCCGGCAACGTTGGCGGGCGGTTGAGCGAGTGGGCGCGCTTCTGTACCTCGATGTCGGAGAACAGCATCGCTGGCGCAGCCGCCGCCACGGGTACCTGCCCCGATTCCGCGCCGCAAACACCATTGAACACATCCGTCTTGTCGCCGGTCACCAGAATGCGGTTCATGGCTGCTAGCGGTGTTCCGACGATATCGATGCCGCGCACCAGTTCGTCCGGACGCCCATCTGCATAAATTCTCCACACCAGCACTGGCAGGACCTGAAACGCCTGCGGCATCGACCGTTGCGTGAGCGTGAAGCCTCCCTGGATGTCCTCGAAGTACAGACCGTAGGGCTTGCCCTGCTGCTTCACTTCCTCGATCAGTTTCTGCCGCAGCTCGGCGTCTTTCACTGTCTTGGTCGACGATACGATCAGATTGCCCTGACGCCCTGTAGGCATCGCGCCGGGTTGAGCACGCCCGTGTCCATTGGAGTTTGCAAAGTTTTTGATCGGCATGCGCGACATCAGGAAATTCTTCAGCACACCATCCTTGATGACTTCGACTTTTGTCGCCGGCATTCCCTCATCATCGAACTCGTACCAGCCGCCAAGATCGAGGCCGTTCAGTTTTCGCTGTGTCGGATCATCGATCACGCTCAGAAAATCCGGAAGCACGGCCTGGCCTACTTTCTTCGTAAAGGTCTGTCCCTCCTGCTCGCCGCGCTGCCGGTGCCCCTCAAGACGATGTCCCAACACTTCATGGAAAAAAACCGCCGCGGCGCGGCCTGAGAGCAGCGCCGGACCATCGAAAGGCTCGGCCAACGGAGCCTCCCGCAGAGCCTTCAAATCCGCAGCCATCTTTTCTACCTTGGCTGCGATCTCGGAGGCTGGAGGCAGGTGGTCCATGCTTTCCGCCTGGAACGTCTCTACCCGCATCAGTTCCATACCATCATCGGCGCGAGTTTCCGCCTGGATCGCGACACGAACAAATGCGGTGGGAGTGACCACATGGTTTCCTTCTGTTGAAAGGAAGTGGAACCGCGTTTTCTGCGCGCTAACCAGCACAATCGACGAATAGATGTAGGGGTACTTCCGAAAATGCGCCGAATACTCCCGCACAAACTTTTCGAGCGCCTTCTGCTCGGGAGCGGTTGCCACCTTTTTGTAGTCAGCATGGGTGGGAGGCTTCTCAGCGGAAAAATCCGGAGACGTATCTTCTTCCTTCGCCTCGACCTGAGTGTTGGTCTTGACGCTGGCATACGCCTTGGACGCCTTGCGATATTCCTCGTAGGTGAGACGCCAGAGTTCGCGTGCAATCGCGTTGCGATCATCTTCTAGCGGCAGCGCTCCGGAAGCGCGCGCAGAGCCCCGATTCTGTTCATGCGAATTGTCAAGCGCCGCTGTCCCAATCCGCATGGTTACGTCCGCAGCCCGGCGCCGGGCTCGCGTCGAACTCACCAGGCTCCCTTCGCTTCCCACCGCCATGGCCACACTCTGGTCGTACACCGAATAGCTCAAAAAGTAAGGGGCCGGGTCCAGTTTGCCTAAGTTGGTTTGCGCGCGCTGCAGTTCCTCCTGCATGGTGGAGAGCAGAACATCAGCCTTATCTGCGGGCGCGGAGGCTGGCCCAGGGGCCACGCCCAAGGTGATGCCCATAGCCAGTGAGTAAATAAGGACAGAGCGACGAAAACGGTTCTTCATACGGAAGTGGGGACTCCCTAGGATGTGAAGTAAACCGTTAGCTTACCAGATCAACTTCCAGGGGTTTGAAACGCGGAGTGCGCCCAAGAAGAAATCAAAGAGAGATCTCCTTCGTGCAACTTCGTGTCGTTCGTGGTCGATGTTCTCGTTTCTAGGACGTGGGAGTGAACCTCACACTAATGAACGCCTCGCGCTGCAGATGCTGGTCGCGCCGCTGTGCAGGCAGATAGGAAGAATGCCAAACGACATCAAGCGCGGCCGCGGCGAGAGCCGGATCGGAGCTCTGTACAACCTCGGCGTCCAAAACCTTTCCCTTCTGGTCAAGAATCGTGTGAACAATGACTGGCTGTATCACTCCGCTGTAGCCCGATGGCGCGCGAACCGACTCGGGGAAGCGGAAAGGGCCGACCATGATCGCCCCCGGGCCGTGCGCGAGCATTTTCTTGGTAGGAATGAACTGGTTGGGATCGTCGTTCGCGTCCTGCAAACTGTCGAGATGAATCTGCAGGACAGTAGTGCCGCCTTCCACGATCGTAGTCTGCCGCGGCAGCACGCGTCCGTGAAACTGAATCCCTCCGTTGTAGTCGTATACCGAGTAGATTCCCGGAGCCTCGGAGTGAACGCGCAGAAAGCCGGTCTTCGGATCAATGCAATATTCGTTTTCTTCCCACCGGCGCCCAGGGGTGTCCGTCGCATCGTTGAGTGCGCCCGAAATCAGGATGCAAGCCAGATCGGTGCCCTCCCATTTCGCGGTAGCCATACGCAGCAGGGAAGAGGCGAAATTGCCGACAACAGGCCAGAACACAGAGTTGCGCACCATCTGCAGGCGGAGCGGCATGTATCCGCGCGGCTTGTCGTCGTACGCTGCGCCCTCATAGAAAATCCGGAGTTGCGAATAATCTCCCAGCCGCGTCGACCAGCGCCACGTCTGCCCGTTCAGCCAGGTTTCTTCCAATTCGCCGTAGCCCGAGTTGCGAGATCCTTTCCCCACCGAATTGAACGACACTTTCAGACTGAAGGGCGCCGTGCCGGGAGTGTGCATAGCACTGTTCTGACGCGCACGCTCCAATAAGTCGAGCACGGCCGCGCGTTTCTGCGGAGTGTCCGGAACTGCCGTCGGCCCCGTGGCGAGTTCCAGCGGGTCAAAAGGCAAAGGCGCAACTGGAGGAACTTCCTGTGAAAGGGAAAACGCAGCCAGGAACAAACCGAAAAGCGCTACTCGCAGGGCCCGGATGAACATAGAACCCCTCCCAGCGGACAGGGAAAAATCGTAGCTTGGATTGCCGCAGACGCGCAAGTGGTTGGCGGGACTCTGTTGAAACACCTACACTGGCGCCGCGCTTCGCGCAGGCTTGGACAGCCGAGGCGGCTGTCGCCACATGGCCCTATTCGCTGGTGAAGTAGTCCACGGTCACCGGATTCTCGAACAGCGAATAGTCCCGCGTGACTACGGTGATGCCGCTTTCGGTTACGAAATATCGTTGCCGATCTGCCTCTGCGTCATAGCCGATGGTGGTGCCTTCGGGAATGTGCACGTCGCGGTCGAGAATCGCCTTGCGGATGCGGCAGCGCCGCCCCACGCTCACGTGCGAAAACAAGATGGACTGATCCACTTCGGAATAAGAATTGACTCGGACGTCGGGCGAGAGCACCGAATTCTTCACTACCCCGCCGGAAACGATGCAGCCGTTTGAAACGATCGAGTCGAGGGCGTGCCCGGTGCGCCCCTCTTCTGCGAACACGAATTTCGCCGGCGGATATTGGCGCTGGTGCGTGCGGATCGGCCATTCTTCGTCGTACAAATTGAAGATTGGCGAGACGGAAACGATATCCATATTGGCTTCGTAGTACGCTTCGAGGGTGCCCACATCGCGCCAGTAATGCGCCTCTTTCTTGTTTTCGTCGACGAAATCGTAGGCGAAGACGCGATAGTCATCGACCATCTTGGGCAGGATGTCCTTGCCGAAATCATGGCTCGACTGCGGATTCTCCGCGTCTTTCAGCAGAACCGGGATCAGCACATCGGCGTTGAACAGATAAACCATCATGGATCCCGCTACCTTTTGGGGGTTCAGCGGTGAGCGCAATTGGGTGACCTTGGGCTTTTCCTCAAAGCCGTTAACTCGCCCGTCTTTGTCGACGTCCACCACGCCGAAGTGATGACTCTGGTCGGGATCGATCTGGATGGTGGCCAGCGTGATGTCTGCAGCCGACTCCTGGTGCTGCTTCAGCATCTTCCCGTAATCCATCTTGTAGATATGGTCACCACCAAGGATAAGGACGTGTTTAGGCTGCTCCGAGCCGATCGAGTAGATGTTCTGGTACACGGCGTCGGCGGTGCCCTGATACCACTGGTCGCTCACCCGCTTCATCGGCGGCAACACCTCAATAAATTCGCCAACTTCCCGCCCCAGAATGTTCCAGCCTTCGCGAATATGGCGGTTCAGCGACAGCGCCTTGTACTGGGTGAGGATGTAAACGCGGCGCAGATTGGAGTTGAGACAATTCGAAAGCGTGACGTCGATAATGCGGTAGATGCCGCCGAAAGTGACCGCTGGTTTAGCCCGATCGCGAGTGAGAGGATACAGCCGTTCGCCGGCCCCGCCTGCCAACAGAACCCCGAGAGTGTCCCTCATTGCCGGCCCTCAGATTCGCCGTGCTGCCGTTCCGCCCGAGGATTTTTCGGCACGGCAGATGCGGTGAAAAAACAGTTGATGGTAGCACAAATCACAGGTCTTGCCGGAACGCGCGGAGAGCCACGACTTCGTATATCCTGCAGAGAAAATTACTCCGATGGAGGCGATCTTGGCCAGCGGCCGAAAAGAACATTCAGCCACGGAAAGAGGAAGCTCTGCCGCCGACGAAGCAATTGGGCTCGATCAAAAAGTCACCCGGCGCGATTTCCTGAACTCCACGCTGCTCGGCTCCGGGGCGCTCCTGCTCAGTCCTCTCTCGCCGGCGCAATTGTTGTCCCAAACCGCCGCCGCGCCCATTGCTGCCGATGATTGGACCGGCTATGGGGGTGTCGGCGATTACGCGAATTCCAACGGCAACACTCCGGCCGTCTTCGAAGCTGGTCACCGCGTTCGCGATGGTGAATTCGAGAGCCTCCCCGCCAACGCGATCGATACGCAGGAAACATTCGACTGTGTGATCATTGGCGGCGGCATCAGCGGTCTGGCAGCCGCCCTGATTTTTCAGCAATTGAGCGGAAAGGGAAGGGCCTGCCTGGTTCTCGACAATCATCCCGTCTTCGGCGGCGAAGCCAAGCGCAATGAATTTGTGGTCGATGGGCACCGCTTGATCGCGCATCAGGGTTCGGCCTTCTTTCCCATTCCCTATCCTCACAGCTTCATCGCCCGCTTCTACGAATCGATCGGGTTGAAGACGCCGCATCTGGAATATCAGAAATGGGGAAGTTCATCCCCAGAGATGAAGCTCAGCACCACGCCCTATCTGGGCTCGGCGCCGAATGGTTTGTATTTCGGCGCAAAGTTCGGCCATTCCGAAGGTCTTTGGCTCACGGACCCATGGAGCAAAAAGCTTGAGGGCGCTCCTGTTCCCGCAAAGGTGCGCGAAGAGTTGCTGAAGTATCAGGCGGCCAACGACCTCGAGGCTCCGCAATATGCCGGCGACGAAATCTCACGCCGGCTCGACACGATCACTCTCGAAGACTTCCGGATCGAGCGCCATGGCATCACTCGCGACACCTATCGAACGTTCTTCTCCATTGATGATGGCGGCGGTTATGGCCTGGGCGGCGACGCGCTCTCCGGATTCGCCGCCTACGCGGCCGACATGCTGCACCCGCTCGATATCAGCGATGAGACCGGCCAGCAGATGTTCCCCGATGGCAACGGCGGCATCGCGCGCCTGATTACAAAGACTTTGATCCCCGATTCAATCGCCGGTGAGCACTCGTTGCAGGATGTAACGCGCAATTCCGTAAACTTCGTGGCCTTGGATAATCCGGGCTCTGGGGCGCGCATTCGCCTGAACTCGACTGCAGTTTGGGTGAAGCATGAGGGCGAGCCCTCCAAGTCCGAGTTCGTCACCATCATCTACATGCGCGAGGGCAAGCTCTATCGCGTACGCGCCCGCTCGGTCGTGATGGCTGGTGGCAGTTGGACCACCCGCCACGTTGTGCGGGATCTTCCCGCCGACCGCGTCGAAGCCTACAGCCAGTTCTACCGCTCGCCCTGCATGATGGCGAATGTTGCGGTCCGCAACTGGCGCTTTCTGTACAAAATGGGAATCTCCGGATGCCAATGGTTTGAAGGCATTGGGAACTACCTGCAAGTACGCAAGATGGCTCTCTGCGGGGCTGAGTCACCCACTATCGGCCCCGATTCGCCGACGGTGCTCACCATCAAAGTTCTTTACACCTACCCCGGCAGGACCACGGAGGAGCAAGGCCACCTCGGCCGCGCCGAGCTGCTGTCTACCCCGTTCCGCGAATACGAACGCCAGATTCGACGCCAGCTCAGCGAGATGTTTTCACACTCCGGATTCGACGCCAGCCGCGACATCGCCGGCGTCATCCTGAATCGCTGGGGGCACGCCTACCTCAGCCCCGCCCCCGGATTCTTCTTCGGCAAGAATGGCAAGCCTGCTCCCGGCAAGGTGCTCCGCGCCGCTCCTTTCGGGAGGATCGCTTTCGCCAACACGGATCTCTCCGGCGTGGCGGACCATCGCTCTTCTATTATGGAGGCGAACCGGGCGGTAGGGCAGTTGCTCGACCAGGTGTTGAGCACCTGATCTACTTGTCTTTTTCGTGATGGTCTTCGTCGATCTTGATGCGCAGCGATTTCAGGAATTTCAAATCCTGATCGCTGACCTTCAGCTCGGGATTGGAGGACAACGTGGTGATTAGAGAGGTCTTGTCCGGCGACTTTTCGCCTTGTTTGCTCACGCCGATCGTGGCTTCCAGCACCAGGAAAATGTCGTAGCCACCCTCTTTAATGCGGGACACAACCTCAGAAATCTGCTCGGAGTCGGAAAGAGATTCATTGATGGCGTCGCCGAGCTCTTTCATGAGTTGCTTGAGTTGTGGATCCACTGATCCTCCCCGAAACCAAATCGCCAGCGTAGTTAATCAGATGCGGCCGGCGGCCCAACGGTTCGCCGACTCGTGTTTGCGTCATTGTAGCTCCCAAGGCTGTTAAAATCGAGGCCGTGAGTCAACTTTCTAGCTTACGAAAGATTGGGGTTGCGTTACGCGTGGTGCGCGATATAGCCGGCCGCAACCGGCGGCTCAATGCCGCCATGAGCGCGGTTCGTGCCACCGCCCGGTCTTTCGCCCACGTCCTTCATCTTCTATGGCTTGAGGTGACTGGCACCGTCTTTCTGGCCATGGCCGCCTTCGGCGGCATCGCGTTCATCCGTGAGTACACCAAGTACGCTGCCGGACGGGCGACTGCCAGCCGGCTGGCCATCGCCTTTTGCTTTACGCTCACGTTTGCCTGGTTCGGCCTGAGTTCGTTCTGGAAAGTGCGCAGAAAAAGCCAGCGCCCATGATGCGAAGCTGGCGAGTTCGAGGTTTAGGTGGATTTTCCTTCGTGGACCTTCGTGGCCTTTGTGGTTCTCGGGTTTGCTCTTTGCCCGCCGCCCGATAAGCGGCAGTCTCGCTGAAGATCGATGAGGCAAAAATTGAAATCTCCTCCCGGCGTCGCACCTGAAATTGAGACCTCCTCCCACATCCCGGTCAAGCCCCTCTACACTCCGGCCGATGTCAAAGGCGCCGATTACGAAACCGAAGTAGGCTACCCCGGCGAATACCCATTCACGCGCGGCGTTCAAGCCACCATGTACCGCGGCCGTCTCTGGACCATGCGGCAATACGCCGGGATGGGTGACGCCGAGGAATCCAACAAACGCTATCAGTATTTGCTGGCGAACGGGACTACCGGACTTTCCGTTGCCTTCGATCTACCGACTCAGATCGGCCTCGACTCCGACCACCCCATGGCCTTGGGCGAAGTGGGCAAGGTCGGCGTCGCTATCGACTCGATCGAGGACATGCAGCGCCTCTTCGATGGCATCGAACTGACCAAGATCTCCACCTCGATGACGATCAATGCCACTGCGTCGATTCTGCTGGCTTTGTACGTGGCCGTCGCGAAGAAGCAGGGCGCCGACATCGGCAAACTCTCCGGCACCGTGCAGAACGATGTGCTGAAGGAATACATTGCCCGCGGGACCTATATCTACCCACCGCAGCAAGCCATGCGCGTGATCACCGACATGTTCGCCTGGGCCAACGAGAACGTCCCCGACTGGAACACAATCTCTATCTCCGGCTATCACATGCGCGAAGCCGGATCGACCGCTGTGCAGGAAGTCGCATTCACGCTAGGCAACGGCATGGCCTATGTGGAAGCGGCGATCAAGGCCGGACTCGACGTCGACAAGTTCGCTCCGCGTCTTTCCTTCTTCTTCAACGCGCACAACAATTTTCTGGAGGAAGTCGCGAAGTTTCGTGCCGCCCGCCGCATGTGGGCCCGTATTATGCGCGAGCACTTCAAGGCGAAGAATCCGCGCTCGTGGATGCTCCGCTTCCACACCCAGACCGCCGGCTCAACGCTAACGGCGCAGCAACCCGAGAACAACATCGTCCGCACCGCGATCCAGGCCATGGCGGCCGTTCTGGGCGGCACGCAGTCCTTGCATACGAATTCGTACGACGAAGCTCTCGCTCTGCCGACGGAGCAAGCCGCCCGTATCGCCTTGCGTACCCAGCAGATCATCGCCCACGAGTCGGGCGCGCCGCAGACCATCGACCCGCTCGCCGGGTCCTACTACGTCGAAACCCTGACCAACGAAATCGAACAGCGCGCTGCGGAGTATCTCGGCAAGGTCGAGGTCTTCGGCGGGATGCTGAAGGCCATCGAGGGCGGATTCGTCCAGCAGGAAATCCAGAACGCCGCCTACGAGTGTCAGCAGCAGGTCGACAATCAGGAAGCCATTGTCGTCGGGGTCAACCGCTTCGAAGTCGAAGAAGAAAAGCCAATCCCCATCCAGCGTATCGACCCCGCCCTGGAGCCGAGGCAGATTGAACGTGTCCGCGCCCTGCGAGCAAAGCGCGACGCGGGCCAATGGAAATCAGCGCTGGCTGGTGTCGAAGAGGCCGCCCGCTCAGGCGCCAACGTGATGCCGCGAATCCTGGCCGCGGTCGAAGCCTACGCCACGGTTGGAGAGATTTCCGATGCGATGCGCAAGGTGTTTGGGGAATACAAAGAAGCAGTTGTGATCTGAGCGAAAATTAGATTATGTGGGGACAGCCGCCCCCGGCTGTCCAGTCGCCGCAGGCGACTTCCTGAATCTACGCCGGCTGAGCTGCCATCTCCGTCACCGCAGCCTCAAGATGAGCCAGCGTCTCCTCCACCGTCAACGAATACATCTCCCGCCCCAGGCCCTCGCCCGACTCGAGAGCCGTCTTCAGATAATGCCCCGCAATCTCGACTGCCAGCGAATCCGTGATGGTCCTGCCTGTGCGCTTCTTGTACTCCATCCACGCCGGATGCGGCAGAGCCACCCATACTTTCTTCCCACCCGCCAGAAACTTGTAATCCACGGCATCGGCATGCCGCGTAGCGATCGCCACGATCTGGCACTGATACACGCAGTGCACGGGTTTCTTGGTCCAGCGGTCGGTTGCCGTAAAGTCCTCAAACATAGTCCAAATCATAGCGGAGCAAAGACCGGGGAGCAAACCGGTGCTCTCGATTCCATGGAAGTGCGCTGCGTACTTTATGATGGATCTGTGCTCACCGTTTTTCGGGAAAAGCTGGCAACCAAGGTCCTTCAGGCGGATCACCTCAAGCGAATTCCGTGGCTGGTGCATGGTTTCTCGACGCGCGTCGGGGGATTTTCTCGCGTCTATGGCAAACCCGATCTCAACCTCGGCTTTACCAAAGACGATTCCCGCACCGCGGTGGAGCACAACCGCGAGGCCTTTCTCAAGAAACTCGGAGCGGTCACGCGTTCCCGAAAGGGCCCGTTCCTCTGGCCGCTGGTCACCTTGCGCCAGATTCACTCCGACATCATTCGCCACATCGAATGCGTTCCCGGTCTAACAGACAAAAGACCCTTGGTCGGCGATGGCATGATCACGGCGACGCCCGGCCTGTTGCTCGCGATCCAGACCGCGGACTGTCTTCCCGTCATCATCGTTGACACGCGGCGTCACGCCGTCGGCGTATTCCACGCAGGCTGGCGCGGTACCGTCAAGCGCATTGTCGAAAAAGGCGTCGGAGAGATGGTGCGCTGCTTCGGCAGCCGTCCGCGCGATCTGAAGGCCGCCATCGGGCCCGGAATTCAAGGTTGCTGCTACGAAGTCGGCGAAGAAGTCCGCATCAAGTTCGAGTCGCAGTTCGGCTATGCCGCCAGCCTGTTCCGTGAAATCAAAGATTCGGACCCTGTGCGGGAAAAATATCCGCTGCTGTTCCTCACCGCCCGCGCCCCTGGTCACGGTGAATTGCCAAAGAGAATTTTCCTCGACCTCGTCGAAGCCAACCGCCAGCAGTTAATTGCCGCGGGAGTACCGAAGAAGGGAATTGGAGCCTCTCCGCTGTGCACAAACTGCCACCCCGAATTGCTGTTCTCATACCGCTTCGAGAAAGGCAAGACGGGAAGGATGATGGGAGTCGCGGGAATTCGCACCTGACGAATCTCTCCTGTGCTAGTATCGCTTCGCTCCAATTCCGGCACCAATCCCACGAAACGGAGTTGCCCATGTTCCCAGCCGAATGTGCCCCCACTCGCCGCCACTTCCTGATGACCGCCGCTGCTTTCACCACCGCAGCTTCGGGTCTGGCGCTGCTTCCCCAACCCGCCCTCTCGGAAGAATCCGACGTGAACATCCTCGGCCCGAAAAAAGGCTACTCCCCGCAGATCGGCACGCTGGTCTCCATGATGACCTGGATGCGCATGGTTGTGCTGATGTCGGTCAAGGGCATGTCGCAGAAAGATCTTGACTATCTTTTCGACCCCAACGCCAACACCATTGGCTCTCTGCTCATGCATCTGGCGGCTACTGACCGGATCTACCAGCTCAACACCTTCGAAGGAAACACGCTCAAGGAATTACCCGCCTCGTACAAAGAGAAGTGGGGCGTGGCGATGGAGCTGGGCGAGCCGGCGCGCAAACAAATCAAGGGACATGACCTCGACTACTATTTGAACCTGCTGAGCGAAACCCGGGAGCAGACGCTGGCGGAGTTCCGCAAGCGTGATGACGACTGGCTCCTGACCGTTGACAAGACATGGGGCTGGGGCCCGACGAACAACTACTGCAAGTGGTTCCACGTCTGCGAACACGAATCCAACCACAACGGCCAGATCAAGTTCCTGAAAAAGCGCATTCCGGGAGCCAAGGCAGACAGCGAATAAATCCGTCCGGGGGCCTTGTTGAAACTCAGACTCGGCGCTGCATTGCTGGCGTGGACTGCGATTCTCTCAATCGCCACTGCTTCGTCTCAGGTCTCGCCGAATCAAGTCGACGCCGTCTTTGCATCGCTGAAATCCAGCACCGCCCCCGGCGCGGCCGTTCTCGTCGTGCGAGGCGGAAAACCATTCTTCCGCCGTGGTTACGGCATCAGCGATCTCCGCACTCTGCATCCCATCGGCGCCAACGCGAACTTTCGTCTCGCCTCCTTCACCAAGCAGTTCACCGCCATGTGCATCATGCTGCTGGTGCATGACGGCAAGCTCCACTACGACGACCACCTCACCGACATCCTCCCGGAATTCCCTGCCTATGGCAAACCGATCACGATCCGAAATCTGCTGAACCACACCTCCGGGCTGCCCGATTACGAAGACATTCTGGCGAAGCAATATCCCAACACGCCCGACGACAAGATTCCCCAGATTCACGACGCTGCAGTGCTGAAACTCCTCGAGCAGCAGAATGCGGGCCTGTTTCCTGCCGGATCGAAGTGGCAGTACAGCAACTCCGGCTATGTCGTGCTGGCACAGATTGTGGAGAGAGTGTCCGGCAAAACCTTCGGCGACTTCCTGCGCGAAAGAATCTTCGTTCCTCTAAAGATGACCCACACGCTGGCTTATGAAAAGGGCAAGAACGCGGTCCCTCACCGCGCCTATGGGCACTCGAAAGAGCAAAACAGCTGGCACGAGACCGACCAGAGCTCGACCTCAGCGACTCTGGGCGACGGCGGAATCTACACTTCGATCGACGATCTGGCGAAATGGGACCGCGCCCTCCGCGATCACATGCTGCTCGGAGAGGCCGAAATGCAGCCCGCCCTTACTCCCGTACAGCCGAGCGGCGGCCCGGCATCCTCGTCCGATGGCCCCGTGAGCTATGGTTTCGGCTGGCATCTGGAGCCCTACAAGGGTCACCAGCGGATGTGGCATGACGGCGAAACGACAGGCTTCCGCACCACCATCCAACGCTTCCCCAACGATGATCTGACCCTAATAGTGCTCGCCAATCGCGTAGACATCGATCCGAAAGGGCTGGCGCTCAAAGCAGCCGACTTGTATTTGGAGAGAAAGCAGTAAAAGGGGAGCGAATGTGTGGGGACAGCCGCCCCCGGTTGTCCGCCGCGCGCAGCGCGGCTCTGGTCCACTATCTACTTCTCAGGCAGCCTATTCGTAATGAAGTCTGATACCCGGCTCGCCGCGGGAGGATCCAGATTCGCGAGCACGGCGACCACGTAACCCGTTTCCGGGCAAATCCGCAAGTCGCCGTTCATCCCCGGCGCCCCGCCGCCGTGACCAAAGCATCGCGTGCCGTTGACCATGCGATCTTCAAAGCCGTAAGCGTAGCTGCGGTTTGGGGTCCCCGGCTTGCCAACGGTCAGCAGCTCGGTGTAAAGCGCATCCAGCAGTTTGTGGCCCTCCAATGCTTCGGCGAATCGCACAAGATCTTCCACCGTAGAATACCCTCCGCCCGCCGACGTCCCGCGGTAAGGCAACGTGTCGGTGTTCGGCGTCCATACGGTCGAATCCATCTTTGTGTACCCAATGCTGCGGTCGCTGACAGCTTTGTCCTCCGGCTCCGATCCGGTGGAGGTCATCCCCGCCGGCACATAAACGTGCTCGCGCACGTAATCGTAATAACTTTGCCCGCTGACCTTTTCGATGATCGCTCCCAGCAGAATGAACCCGTAATTGCTGTACTCCCACCGCGAACCCGGCTCGAATTCCGGAGCGCGGGTGCCGTACAGGTTCACGTAATCCTGCAGCGTGCGCAACTCCAGCCGGTGCGCGTCAAACTCGGGGCCGAAGATGTCGCCCGTGCCCCCCGTGTGCGTCAAGAGTTGCTGGATTGTGACTTTTGAAGCAACGTCTTTGTTGGGAAAGTCGGTCATGTACTTTCCCACCGTGTCGGTCAATTGCAGCTTTCTCGCCTGCGCCAGCTGCAGGATCGCCACCGCCGTGAACATCTTGTTCATCGACCCGATGCGGAAGCGCGTCTTGAGCGTATTCGGCGTCTTGTGTTCGCGGTCCGCCAGACCGTTGGCCTCGGAGAACACCGGCTTGCCATTTTGCAGAATCAGTACGGCCCCGGCAAAACGATCCGCCGCGACTTCCTCCTCAACGGTTTTTTGCGTAGCAGTAATGAGGCCGCTCTGCGAGAGGTGTGGCAACGCAAATTCAGCTGGTCGCGGAACGGCTCTCAGATCGATACTTGTAATCTGATGAGGCTCTTCTGCCTGCACTTCCAGAGTCAACTGAGCCATCTGATCCGACAAGCGCTCCTGCACCAGCGCGACCACCTTGGTAGCCGTGGCTTCCTCTATTCTCTTAACTTCGAACCCTCCCGTCCTCTGGCGAAGGTTCATCTCGCGATACAAACTTGAGACCCGCGGCGGGGAATTTTTCTGCAGGAACTCGCGGTGAGCGTTGATGTCTCCGCGGTTGAAGCTCTCCAGCCAGGCTGCGCACTGACGGCCGGCGGGCGTCTCCGGAAACGTCGTTTGTGCAACGCAGGCCAGGCTGACAGAAATGAGCAGGGCAGGGGCGAGCTTGGGGAGATGCATATTACTCAGACGACAGTGTGCGGTTTTTGTGATGGGTTTGTCGAACCCTTCGTTAAGCCGTTGGAGGAACAGGAGCAGCTGGCGCAGCCGGCGTTGGCGCTGCTACTGCCGTGGACTCGTTGACCAGATCTTTCAATTCCTTGCTGGGCTTGAAGAAGGGAATCTTTTTGGCGGGCACGTCCACGCGATCACCGGTCTTCGGATTACGCCCGACACGGGGTTTGCGCTGACGCGTGCGAAAGCTCCCAAAGCCGCGGATCTCAATCTTGTCGCCGGCGCGCAACGACCGCACCACGCTGTCAAAAATCGTCTCCACGATCACTTCACTGTCTTTCCGCGTAAGTTCCGCCAAACGCGAGACTTCGTCAATCAGATCGGCTTTGGTCATAACGCCCCTCTCCTGCCCCTCACTGGGATCGCAACATAAATCAATCTTGTAGCTTGACCCCGTGGAACAACCCGGCGAAGGGGATTACCCCGCACCGGCACCCATAACCTTCTCAAATTTCAGGGGTTGTACGCAAGTGGGAAGCTGGAGTCACAGGTGCACCCTGGCAGACAGCCCGGAAATTGGCGGCTCTTCACCTCTTGACGCAGGCAGGGACTGACACTAATCTCCCCCGCAATACACACTATCCGCTTCCGAGGTGGTCCAATGACCCGCAGAACGGTGTTCGGAGCCTTGATTTCATTGCCCCTCCTCTGTGCCTTCGGGCTGCTTGGGGTCCAGAAATCGGATCAGCAACCGGTGCAAGACTTCGAAATCGAGGGAGTTGGCCTGTTTCAGTGTCAGTGCACCGCCTTTGCCTGTCCCTGCCAGCACAATGGACCTCCCACCCACGGAACCTGCTACGCCGCTGACGTTGCCCACATCAGGTCCGGTCACTACGGAAAGGTCAAGCTCGATGGACTCAGCCTCGCGATGGTGGGTGACCTCGTCGACGCGAAGTCAGACCGGCTTTTCGCCACCCTCTATCTCGACGACAAGGCCTCACCCGAACAGCGCGACGCGCTCAGCAAGATTGTTCAATACATCAATGACCGGTATGTCGCCCTCCCCGGTGAACCGGTGACGCCTTTCCGTAAAATCAGACCCGCAACCCTCGAATTCTCCGAGTCAGCCGACAAAACGACTTATGTCGTGACCATTCCCGGCATCCTGGAAGAGAGGGCGATCTTGAAGCGGAACGCCGACGGGAGTCCGGCATCGACGATTACGGCCATGGATGACTGGAGCAACGTGGTTCACAACGCGGGAAACGTCATCTTCCGGTATCACGATCCTGAGGTGGACAAGTCCTGGGACGAGTCCGGAGACTACGCCAACGTGAAGTACTTTCGTCTTACCAAGAAGATGTACGACGAAAAGCAGATGTTGGGGCAACTAGGAGATATGTCCGGGAAGTGGACTCCGGCACAAAAGGAAGTCATCCGCAAACAGGAATTGAAAGAGAAGTAATCGGTCTCATCACTTCCACAGATAGTAAAACCCGACCTGCTGCTCCATCAGTTTCTCGCGGCTCGGAATGTACTGCGAGACATCACCCAGCAGCAGATCCATCAGCGTGCGGCGCTCCTTCTCCGGATGCACCAGCGTCGGTTCGCCGGATATCCCCACTGACTTCGCCGTATCCGCCACCACAGTCTCGAAGTCGCCCAGGCTGTCGATCAGTTTCATGTCTTTCGCCTGTTCGCCGGTCCAGACCTTGCCGTTGGCGATGGCCTTCACATCGTCATACTTCATCCCGCGTCCGTCGGCCACAGCTTTGATGAATTGCCCAAACATGTTGTCGATCAGCGACTGCATGTACGCCTGCTCGGCCGGAGTCAGATCGCGCGCCGGATTGCCGGTGTCCTTGAACTCACCGGTCTTGATGACCACGTCTTTCAGCTTGGCCCACTTCAGCAGATCGCCATAGTTCACCCATTGCGCAATTACGCCGATCGATCCGACGATGCTGCCCTGGTCGGCATAAACCTTGTCACACGCCGAAGCCACGTAGAACGCCCCGCTCGCGCCCACGCTTTCAATCGAAACCACAACTTTTTTCTTTTTCTCCAGACGAATGCGCTTGACTTCGCGATAGATCTCTTCTGAGGCGGCCACGCCGCCGCCCGGCGAATTCACGTGAAGGATAATGGCTTTGATCGACGAGTCATCGCCAAATTTCTTGAGCTGTCCCACGACCGGCTGCGGCGACAGAATCACGCCTTCCAAATCAACCACGCCGATGCGGTCGCCGAATCCGCCGAGCCCGGCCTCTCCCCCGGCGGCATGGAGCGTGAGATAGACCAGCGTAAAGACGGCCAGCACGAAGAGAAAAAATGCTCCGCCGCCAATCAGAATCCAGAGCAGTGTGCGCGAGCGTCCTTCAGACATGGCAAAAGTGTAGCACTTAGCCATATCTCACGTAGAGGCAGCCGCCCCGGCTGTCGGGCGAAGGCGAACCCAAGCGGAGGCCGGCAATGGCCATGTGGCGACGGGCGCCTCGCCCGTCCCGCGAAGCCTGCCCTGAGCTTGTCGAAGGGGCGAAGCCAAGCACCCTCTGCCCTCAAGCCGGCACTATAGCTTTCAATGCCGCCCGCTGAACCCCAATCTCCACCGGGGTCCCGCAGACATACTCCCCATCCGCATACACGTCCATCGGATATTCCGTCTCAACTCGCACTCCGGAGGCCTGAAAATACTCCACCTCTTTAATGCTGAGATGCCGCCCCGCATAGACGGTCGGAAACAGGCAGAACAGCCTGAACGGATCCATTCCTCGGACCACACACACATCGAGCAACCCATCATCCATCTTCGCACGCGGCGCGACCTTCATTCCGCCGCCATATAAAGGAGTGTTGGCGAACGCGGCAATAAGAGTGGGTTGATCGCTGCGGGGAACCCATTTGCCCGAGTCATGATCGCCGGCGCGAATCTGAATCTTCATGGGGAACGGCGCAAACGTGAAGATGGTGGGAACAACACTCAGCGCATAACCCCCGTGACCGCGGAGCCACCGGGGCATGCGGTTGGCGCGGTCGGCGACTGCGCCGTCAATCCCCACACCCGCAACGCAGCAGAAGTACCGGGTGTGTGGCGCGGGCGACTCGCCCGCGCTGTTTGCGGAGCAAATAATCCCGAGGTCGATATCCCGCAGATTCTTCACCCCGCCACAGAACTTTCGCCACGCCCTCAGCGAATTCCGAACCCGCCGCATCCCGAGCGAGCAAGCAAAATCATTCCCACTCCCAGCCGGAACCACCAGGACCGGCAGCCCGAGATTTACCAACTGTCCGAGATGGCGATGGATCGTTCCATCGCCACCGAATAGCAGAATGACGTCGGCATCGTTGCCGGCGCCCGGCATGCCGAGGTGCCACTCGACGCCGTCATCTGCCTGGAAAGGTCTCAGGTCTTTCGGAGAACATCCCAACCCGAGAATAGCCGCCGCGCGCATTGGACGTGCAGAGAGTAACAGAGTCGAAGCCCCGCCGGCCGCCGCCCGTATGTCCCACCGGCTGTGGGAGCCAGTCGCCCCGCCCCACGAGCGAGTTCGCCATGGTACTGCGGGGACCTTCCCCGAGACCGCTGGCGGCTGGCATGATGGGGCAAACCTAGTCTGGGGAGGCCTCGCCTTGAAATTCTGCGGGTCGAAGCATGCGTCTTGTTGTCTTGCGCTTAGCCTGATGCTGGCGGGTTGCGGTGGCAGCAGTTCGATGGTCAAGAGCACCGCGCCTTCAATCGCCACTCAACCCTCGAACCAGTCCGTCACCGTCGGGCAGACCGCAATCTTCTCGGTCGTGGCGACAGGCACTGCTCCCTTGAACTACCAGTGGCAGAAGGGGACGACACCGATCACAGGTGCAACCTCGGCCAGCTACACCACCCCAGTGACCATCTCTTCGGATAACGGCTCACAATTCCAAGTGGTCGTAAGCAACTCGGCGGGAAGCACGACCAGCACCGCGGCCACGCTCACGGTGAGTGCCCCGGGAGCGTCAACCGACGTTTTGACCTACCACAACGACATCGCCCGGACCGGGCAGAATCTGAATGAAACCGTCCTCACCACCAGCAACGTTACATCGACGAAGTTTGGCAAACTCGGATTCTATTCCGTCGATGGCTTGGTGGACGCGCAGCCGCTCTACGCCTCGAACGTCGTGGTACCGGGCAACGGCACGCACAACCTGCTGATCGCCGCAACCGAACATGACTCCGTGTATGCCTTCGACGCCGATTCCGGGACCACGATCTGGCATACGTGGATGTTGAAAGCGGGCGAGACAACCTCCGATAACCGAGGCTGCGACCAAGTCACGCCCGAGATTGGCGTAACCTCGACCCCAGTCATTGATCGCACTCGCGGCGCGAATGGAGTTGTGTATGTCGTTGCCATGTCCAAGGACGGCTCGGGCAATTACCACCAGCGCCTCCATGCCCTCGATCTTGCGCTGGGTACTGAATTGTTCAGTGGCCCGGTGGACGTTCAAGCAAAGTATCCGGGAACGGGCGACAACAGCGATGGCACCAACGTGATCTTCGATCCGGGGCAGTACGAGGAGCGCGCCGGGGTGCTGTTGCTGAACGGCGTCCTCTATACAGGCTGGGCTTCGCATTGCGACATCCGGCCCTATACCGGATGGATCATCGCCTACGACCCGGCGACTCTGGCACAGACCAGCGTGCTCAACGTGACTCCGAACGGCAATGAAGGCTCGATCTGGATGTCGGGGGCGGGCCTGGCCGCGGACAGTTCGGGAAACATCTACTTCCTCGATGCCAATGGCGACTTCGACACCATCCTGAACTCGAGCGGCTTTCCCAGCAATGGCGACTACGGTAATGCCTTTATTAAGGTCATCACTTCCGGCGGGCTAGCCGTGGCCGATTATTTTGAGATGGACAATGAAGCATCAGAGAACGGCAGCGATACGGACCTCGGCTCCGGCGGCGCCATGGTGCTGCCCGACCTGAACGACGGATCGGGCCACACTATGCACCTCGCCGTCGGCGCCGGCAAAGACGCGAACCTTTACGTAGTGAACCGCGACTCCATGGGGAAGTTCAACCCGAATAACAACAACAGCATTTATCAGGAACTCGCAGGAGCACTGCCGGGTGGCGTTTTCGCGATGCCTGCGTACTTCAACAACACGGTGTACTACGGATCGGTGGGAAGCCCGATTCAAGCCTTCACCATCACCAATGCCAAGCTGTCGACCAGCGCGACGGCGCATACAGCAAACACCTTTGGATATCCGGGTGCAACCCCCAGCGTCTCGGCCAACGGCGCCAGTAACGGGATTGTGTGGGCGATCGAAAACAGCGGCACTGCGGTGCTGCACGCCTACGATGCCGGCACCCTGAACGAACTCTACAACAGCAATCAGGCCAGCGGCAGCCGCGATCATTTCGGCGCCGGCAACAAATTCATGACACCCACAATCGTGAACGGCAAAGTGTTTGTAGGCACGCCGACCGGAGTAGCAGCATTCGGGTTGTTACCGTAGTCGTTAGGAATGTGGGGTTGTAGTAGTGTGGGAATCTAGGAATGTGGGGACAGCCGCCCCCGGCTGTCCGCGGAGCGAAGCTCCGCTGCAGCGCCTCAGAACTTGACAGGAGGTGCGAAGGGATTCACAAACGGCTTCCTCCAAAGCCATGGATAATCCTGCCATTCTCCGGCCAAGCCTCGTCGAACCGGATTGTCCAGTAGGTATTGGATCTTGGCGTCCAAACTCTCAGACGTTCGCAGAACATGGTCAAACGATTCAGGCTGCCAAACGCGTCCCTTTCTGTGGAGAGCCTTGTTGATCCTGTGAGCTGAAGCTCCTTTCACCGCGTCCATGATCTTAGCCAGCGAGCAGACTTCCATGGCCTCGTGATCGATCAGAGGAGTAAAGATCATATGAACATGGTCAGGCATGACGACAGCCACTTTGAGGTCGAACTTCTTCCCGTTGTCGTGCAGACAGCATTCAAGCACGATGGAGCGCACGGAAGTAGGAAGTATCCAGCGACGGTCAGTGCAGAACGTAACAAAATGCTGGCGGTCATCAACCTGGAAATGAGGCAGTTGTCTGCGATAAAAAGCCTGAGGCATAAAGGTTTATGTGGGGACAGCCGCCATCGGCTGTCCGCGGAGCGAAGCTCCGCTGCCGTTGATTCTAGGGCCGCAGTCGCTGTCGGTATGAAGATTTTCGGGAAGTTGGAAAGAGCGAATCCCAAGTTGGGAATTTCCTTGCTGGCGAGAAAGGCGAGCTTCGCTCGCCCGGACAGCCGATGGCGGCTGTCCCCACATGACTCTTGCTCTTCCATCACTATGGACGGACTACAACTTTCCTCATCTTTTTCCCAAGCCTCAACACCAAGGTCAGCGGCTGAACTGACTTTGGGAATGCTCTGTGGGGAGCAGCCTCCACCGCGTTATCGACCTTAACCGAACCCTGTTTCAGTTTTCTTCCGGCGTCACTCTTTGATTCTGCCAGCCCACACCTCACCAACAGTTTGGCCAGATCAATGAAGACTTGAGTGGTGCCCCAGGGATCAGCAATTCCTCTCGGCAGTCCCCTTTCCTCGCCGGGACTGTATTCGACCTCCGCAAGGTGAACATGAACTTCCTCCAGATCCTCCGGCACTTCATCCTTCTGAAACTGCTTCGCCCAGTCCTCCCCCGCCTTCGCTGCCGCCCCCGCCGAATGAAAGTCCGCCACGATCTTCCGCGCCAGATCTTTCTTCGCCTGCATCGGATGCGCATCGCGCTTCATCTTCTCGATCTCGGCGACCTGCACATCCGTCAGCAGTTCGTAATAGCGCCACATCATCTCGTCGGAGATGCTCATGATTTTCCCGTACATCTCGAGCGGAGCCTCGTGAATCCCGATGGCATTCCCCAGCGATTTCGACATCTTCTGCACGCCGTCGAGCCCTTCGAGAATCGGCGTCGTCACGACCGCCTGCGACTCCTGGCCGTAGGCGCGCTGCAGTTCGCGGCCCACCAGCAGGTTGAATCTCTGGTCCGTGCCACCCAGTTCGACATCGGCTTCGAGTGCAACCGAGTCATACCCCTGCACCAGCGGATAGAGCAGCTCATGCACCGAAATCGACTTCTCCTCCTGAAACCTTTTGTGAAAATCTTCTCGCTCGAGCAGTTGTGACACGGTGTACTTCGCCAGCAGCCGCACGAAATCGTCCGAAGTAAACGCGCCCATCCACCGCCGGTTGAAATCGATCACCGTCTTCTTCGGATCGAGAATCTTGAAAACTTGTGCCTTGTAGGTCTCCGCGTTCTGCTCGATCTGCTCCCGGCTCAGCGGAGGCCGCGTCGCCGAGCGTCCAGTCGGATCCCCAATCATCCCGGTGAAATCGCCGATCAGAAAAATCGCAGTATGCCCCAGATCCTGAAAGTGCTTGAGCTTGCGCAGCACCACGGTGTGACCCAAATGCAGATCGGGCGCAGTCGGGTCCATCCCGAGCTTCACGCGCAGCGGCTTGCCCGTCGCACGCGACTTTTCGAGCTTGGCGCGCAGATCCCCCTCGCGAATGATTTCCGCCGCGCCCTTCTTGAGGTATGTGAGTTGTTCGTCTACCGGAGCGAAATTTGACATGCTTTCTGATTATAACGAGGCTCTTCGGATCAGCCGCCGGCCGCTCACGTCGAATTGACCGCCGAGCACGATCCGGATGGCTTCGGTATAAGCGATGTGTTCCTGCTCCAAGATCCTCGTGGCTAGTGTATGTTCGTCGTCCGAGTCGAGCACCGGCACCGCCTTCTGCACAATGATCGCCCCGTGATCCAATTCCTCGTCCACAAAGTGCACTGTGCAGCCGGTAACCTTCACACCGTAGGCAAATGCCTGCTCCTGCGCCTCCAGCCCAGGAAACGCGGGCAACAACGAGGGATGAATATTCAGAATCCGCTGCGGAAACTGCTGCACGAACCACGGCGAAAGCAACCGCATGTATCCCGCGAGGCAGACTAACTCCACGCCATTCTGCTTCAGCGCCGCAACCACCTCGTGATCATGCTCTTCCCGCGGCCTTCCCTTCGCCGAAATCACCAGCGCATTCAGCCCTCGCGCACGCGCGGTCGCAATCCCCGGCGCGTCCGCTTTGTTTGAAATAACACCAGCAATCCGCGCATCCGGAATCCGTCCTGCCTCAATACTGTCAGCAATGGCGACGAAGTTGGATCCGCGTCCGGAGAGAAGAATTCCGAGGGAGTGCATTATTTCAGAGTGTAGATTTCAGATTGCAGATTTGTCAGTGCGACTGGCAAACAAATCTGAAATCTTCAATCTGAAATCTGCAATCTAACTGTAGGTAACCTTACGCTCGCCCTTCACGATCCTTCCGATCGTGTAGGCCTTCTCGCCCACGCGCTCCAGCACCGATTGGGCTTTCTTGAATTTCGCCGACGGCACCACCAGCAGCATCCCCATGCCCATGTTGAACGTCCGCAGCATCTCGTCCTGCGGCACATTTCCGAGTTGTTGCAGGTGCTCAAAGATGGGAAGCACCGGCCATGACCCGAGTTCGATCACCGCCGCCGTCCCGCGCGGCAGCACTCGTGGCAGGTTCTCCGTGATCCCGCCGCCTGTAATGTGCGCCAGGGCCACTACGCACTGCCCGTCAACCAACTTCCGCAGCGCCGGCCAGTAGCTCTTGTGCGTGCGCATCAATTCGTTGCCGACTTTGTTCTTGATCTCGTTGACGTAGGTTTCCGGCGAATACTTCGCAACCTCGAATAGCAGCTTCCGGGCCAGCGAGTACCCGTTCGTGTGCAGTCCGTTCGACGGCAACCCAAGAATAATGTCGCCGATCTGGACATCCTTCCCGGTGACAATCTTCTCGCGATCCACCACGCCGACGATGAACCCGGCCAGATCGTACTCGCCATCCGGATAAAACCCCGGCATCTCCGCCGTCTCGCCGCCGATCAGCGCGCACCCATTGTGCTTGCACGCATCGGCGATTCCCTCCACCACTTTCTCGGCCACGGCCGGATCGAGGGTTCCCGTCGCCAGGTAATCCATGAAGAACAACGGCGCCGCCCCCTGCACCGCAATGTCATTGACGCAGTGATTCACCAGATCGGCCCCGACGGTCGAATGCAGGTCCATCTCAAACGCAATCTTCAGCTTCGTGCCCACTCCGTCCACGCTCGACACCAGCACCGGGTCCATGTACTTGGTCTTATCCACCGCAAACAGCCCGCCGAACCCGCCGATCTCGCTCAGCACGCCGCGCGTGAAGGTTTTGTGAGCCAGATACTTGATGCGTTGCTTGGTGCGGTTCGCGCGGCTGATGTCAACCCCGGCGTCGGCGTACGTGATCGGCGTCGGACTGGATGTGGGAATCTTGGGCACAGCTTCGTTCCGTCTGTTCCGATATCTCTGCGTGGGATTAACGACTGACCGCCGAGGCAGCTACCTAAGGCCGCTCATTGTAACACGTCTAACCCCGCGACTTTTCGGCGGAAGACGCCAAGATCTTCGGTCTTCGCGATCGCTGCGAAACCTCAGCGTTCTCTGCGGTTAAGCTCTCTTGGACCACAAGATTCGAGCCGTCACGACGTAGAAAGTGGACGGAAGAGTCAGCGCAGGATTGAAACTGAAAGGCTGGATGAGACACACTTCCTACGCTCCGCGGACGCGCACGCCCGTTCACCACCGCGGCCCTGGGACTAGTGGGAGAGGAAGTCCGAGATGAAGTAGGCGAGAACTCCGAACAACGCCAGCCCCGATAGCCCGTACGCCGTGAGTACCCACGCTCCGCGGCCTTCATGCTTGATCGCGCTGGTTGTGGTAGAGGCCTGCTCGGTAGCAGAGACGACAGGGGCCCGATCTTCCATGCATAACCTCCGGACAGAAAGATCGTGGCGCAAGTACTATATGCGTCACGCCCGCCTCGCGTCGGAGCGTGGCGAGACTATCTAATTCGCATTTTACCTCGATTTTGAACCCGGTTTAAGAAAAATGTGACCCAAATCACAGTCGTGGTAGTAAAAATAATTTACATAACATGAAAGTAGCGCCGGCGGCCGTGCCGGCTGTCGCGTGGGCGTCCCGCCCTCGCACCCGGCCCGCAGCCAAAATCCCCACAATTTCACCAACTCCACCCCGCAAATCCACTCCTCGCCCACGTTCTCTAGCATCCCCCTACATGGGATAATGACTAGGGCCCACCCACTAACTTATGCGTGATCGTCGTTTGATCTTTCTGTTTTCCTGCGCGCTGATCGCCGCCAACGCTCAGCAGTCGACCCCACCGCCTCGCGACCAATCCACCCCCGGCGCCGCGCCTCAGTCCAGCAGCAGCGTCGACAAGTCCGCCGGAACTCCGGCCGCCGCTCCCAAGACCGACGACAAGCACGACTATTCGCAGGAATCGTTTGTCATCGAGCAAATGCACTCCCGTTACCGCTTCGAAGCCGACGGTACTGGGCGCAAAGAGACCACGGCTCGCATCCGCGTTCAAAGCGAAGCCGGCGTGCAGCAGTGGGGACAACTGCTGGAGGGCTACAACTCTGCCAATGAACGCGTCGAGATCCCCTACGTCCGGGTGTTGAAAGGAGATGGCTCGGTGGTGAAGGCCGGCGACGACGCCGTGCAGGACCTCAGCGCTCCCATCGAGCGCGAAGCTCCCGTTTATACCGACTACCGCCAGAAGCACATCACCGTGCCCGGTTTGCGTCCCGGGGAAGTCCTCGAATACGACATGGTCACGGTGATCCACACGCCGCTCGCCGCCGGCCAGTTCTGGGCCGAATACGAATTCGATAAGAGCAACATCGACCTCGACGAGACCCTCGATGTCGACGTGCCCGCAGGCCGCTCCCTGAAGCTGAAGTGCAAGGCCGGCATGGATCCCAAGATCGCCGAAGAAAATGGCCGCCGCATTTATCACTGGGCAAGCTCTCATCTGGAGCGCGACGACGACACCAAAGATAAAGACAAGAAAAAGAAGAAGCATCGTCCGGATGACGACCGCCCCGACGTTCAACTCACCACCTTCGAAACCTGGGAGCAGATTGGCCGCTGGTATGCCAGCATGGAGAAAGATCGCCGCATGCCCTCGCCAGAAGTTCGCGCCGAGGCACAAGAGCTGACTGGTGGTCTAAAGAATGACCTGGCAAAGACCGAAGCACTCTACGACTACGTCGCAAAGAACTTCCGCTATGTGAGTCTTTCCCTGGGCGTAGGCCGCTATCAGCCGCACGCCGCCTCCGACGTTCTTCACAACCAATACGGCGATTGCAAGGATAAGCACACTCTTCTCGCATCGCTTCTCGAAGCCGAAGGCCTTCACGCCAACTCTGTACTCATCAACTCCAGCCGCAAGCTGGATCCCGACGTTCCTTCGCCCTCGCAGTTTGATCACGTGATCACCATGCTGCCCATGGGCAGCCAGCAAGTCTGGATGGACACGACCAGCGAAGTTGCACCCTTCCGGTTGCTCGCCTACACCCTGCGTAAGAAGCAGGCACTGGTGATCCCGCCCGCGAGCCTGCCGAATGCTCCCGCGCCGCATCTGGAAGAAACTCCTGCCGACACACCCATGCCCGACACGGAGTTCTCCGAGATCACCGGCAAGATTAACGAGATCGGAAAGCTCGAGGCGCACGTCAGCTACGAATTCCGTGGTGACGAGGAACTCTTGCTTCGCTCCGTCTTCCGCCGCGTCCCGCAGGCCAACTGGCAGCGCGTCGCCGAAAACATTAATTCCGGACTCGGCGGCGACCTGACCAACCTGAAAGTCAGCGATCCCGCCGCGACCAGAGAACCCTTCACCCTCTCGTATGACGTCTCGCGCCTGAACTTTCTCGACTGGTCGAAGAAGAAGACGCAGATCATCCTGCCGCTCGTGCAGTTCAATCTGCCCGACGTCGGGGACGGCGATGACACCGACGCCGATGCCGAGCCTCTGAAACTAGGACCGAAAGCCGAATACTCCTACAAGATCAAGTTGCAGTTGCCCGAGAAGTACTCCGCCCACGCGCCCTTGGCCTTTTCCTTGAAGCGCGACTATGCCGAGTACGAAGCCACCTATCAGGTGGAAGGCAACACCTTCACCGCCGGACGCAAGCTGACCCTGCGTCAGGACGAACTTCCCGTCGCCCGCGCCACCGATTACGAATCCTTCCGCCGCGCCGTGGGCGCTGATCTGAACCAGCAGCTTGGGCTGGAGAACGCCTCCGCCGGAGGCTTTGTCCCTCCCGCCGACATGAAGGCGGACGAACTCGTCGAGAGCGCCCGTGCCGCCGCCGATGCCGGCAATCTAACCGTGGCTGAGGCCCTGCTCAAGCACGCTACCGAAATCGATCCCAAGAACAAGTTCGCCTGGAACAATCTTGGCCTGGTCTATATGGCTATGCGCCAGGACGATCAGGCCATCGCTGCTTTCCAGAAGCAGATCGAGCTCAACCCTTACGACGAATTCGCCTACAACAACCTCGGCCGCGCCTACTGGAATGATCGCAAGTACGACGAGGCGGTCAAAGCATTCAACAAGCAAGTGGAGAATAATCCGCTTGATAAATTCGCCCACGCCAACCTGGGCGTGATGTACGCCGAGTGGCACAAGTACGATCTTGCGGCTCCCGAATTGGAGAAGGCAGCATCACTGAGTCCCGACAGCGCAGAACTGCAAGTGAGCCTCGGTGACGCCTATCTGAATCTCGGACAAGACGAGAAAGCGCTCGCCACTTTCGACCATGCCGTGGAACTCAACGCCACGCCGCTGGTGTGGAACAACATCGCCTACCAGCTCTCCCTCAGGGGATCGCATCTCGACCGGGCCCAGCAATACGCCGAGTCCGCCGTTTCAGCAACCGCTGCGGCCTTGCGCAACGTCTCTCTCGACCGTCTGACGCAAAAAGACTTGCCGCTCGTCCCCTCCCTGATCGCTTACTGGGACACGCTGGGTTGGGTGCAGTTCGGTGAAGGCCATCTCGACAAAGCCGAGAAATACATCGCCGCCGCTTGGGAACTCGGTCACCACGGCGAAGTCGGCGATCATCTCGGCCAAATCTACGAAAAGCGCGGCCAGAAGGACCTGGCGCTCCGCACCTACGCGCTGTCGATGAACGGCCTCCGCCCGATTCCGGAAACGAAGGGCAGGTTGGCCTCACTCGCGGGCGGCGATGCCAAGGCCGACGCCGTCGTCGCTCGATATAAGGAGGAGCTTGAGCACCTCAGTACCATCGATCTCGGAAAAGCCAAGCAAACCGGCAACGCTGATTTCTTTGTCCTATTGAGCGGCGGTACTGGCGAGAAAGCCAAGGTCGATGCCATCAAGTGGGTCAGCGGCGACGAAAATCTGAAGTCCTACACGGAAGCCCTCCGTACCGCCGACTATCACCTGACCTTCCCCGACGACACCCCGGTGAAAGTCCTCCGCCGCGGAACGCTCTCATGCTCAATCGCCAGCGGCAGCTGCAAGTTTGTATTGACGTTGCCCGACGACGTAAGAACGGTCGACTAACCACAACTCATGTGGCGACAGCCGCCTCGGCTGTCCCGCGAAGGCGAAGCCGAGCGGCCGTCGGCGAGTGCCCGTTTTGGATGGCTCTCGCCAGAAAATTCAGACGAGGGAAGGATGGCTACCTCGCCACCAACTCTCGCGCGTGAATCGGCACCTTGGTCAGCGTCTCCACGCGCGGTCCGTACTTCCCGAGAGTATTCTCGACCACACAGTAATCAAAGCCGGGGATGACGACATCATTCCAGTGATCTCCGATGCCGCGCAGCGCAACATCGAGCATAGTGACGATCTGATTCCCCAACGGCTCCTGGCTTTCCAGCGTGATCGCGCCAAAGAATTCCTGGCACTCGGTGTAGCCGGAATTGTGAGTCCCGGTGTACGGCTTCTGCGCCGCGAGATCGATGGTTCGGCCCGTCCGCCGCGAAATCTCTTCGGAATGTTCCGCGAAGAAATCCACCAGAGACTTCTCTTGCAGTTTCGCCGCCAACCGCCTGCTCGCCACCTCGCGATACGAACGCTCGCCCACGCCGTAAGCCTCTTCCACCAGGTCAAACCAATACTTTTGATCAGGCGTGATCTGCGAAGGTGAATCCACCGCGATCACCGATCGGCGGATGCATGCCGTCAATCCGTCGCGCTTGGGAGCCACGCCCAGGTGAACCCAATCGCCTTCGTTGATCCGACGGTTCAGTGCCGGTCCGATCAGAGTTCGGTTCGCGGTATTGGCGCCGACCATGATTTGAAATCCGTCGCGCTCGGAGCCCAACATGCGTCCCACCCACGCGCCCCAGGCCGCGACTTCGGTCTCCAGGCGTCCCGGCCGCAGGACGGCGAGCATGGCCCGCAACATTGCGTCCGCGATGACGCACGCATCGGCGATCAGCCGCATCTCGATGTCGCTCTTCTCGTACTTCACACGATAGTAAAGTTCCTGCGCATCCACAACCCCTTCCCGGCCATAGATCTTTTCCAGATACTCGACGAGTCCGGCGGGAATCACCTGTCTCGGGGTGAGCAGCACAATGTGGTCGACCTCTTTCCCCGCGGCGGCGAGAATTACATCTTCCAACCGCTCGGCGCGAATTGGATATTTCTCGTCGGCCAGTTGCAGCAGTTCAACTTTATGCACCGTCGCTCCGGCCCGGTCCGCAAGTTGCTCGGCGACATATCCGCCCTCTAGTCCTGCCACCACGTGAAACCCGTTCGGCCCGATGACCCCCGCGACTTGCTCGATTGAAACATTCGTATTCCCGCCGAGGTAGGGCACGTCCCCGGCATAGTGCTCATCCGAGAAAACCAGGCCCACTGTGTGCCCGTGCTTCTCGAGCGCCTCGTTCACCCGCCGAACTCGCTTTTGAAATTCCTCCCGCGGAGCGGAGTACTCACGGTCGATCGAAGGCGTTTCCTTAAGAATTGCGAGAACCTTTTCCAAATCCTGGCGATGCGATTCCAATGCTGGTTGAGAGTTCATTGGCCCTTATCTCCTGAAGCGGAATTAACACGATCGACTAGTGAACTCCGACATCCATGTGAACAACGTTCCACCCTTCCACTTCGACACTCGAAACTTGATTTTTCTCGGGAGCACGATACGTCGCGGTAACCCGTCGCGTTTCTCCCGGCAGCAAAGCAAGATAGTTATCGGTCCAAAGCACTGGAAGGATCTCGTCGTCCTGCTGTCCCTCGCGGCTGACCCGACGGCTCGAGTTCTTGTTGATCTTCAAATGCACCGCAAAGGCAAGATTCGAACTGGGATTGTGCAGTGTAACTGTGGTTGTGCCTTCGTCGCCGCTCCTCTTGTTGTCCAGACTCACATCCAGATCTACCTTTGGCAGCCCGTTGAGCGCTCTGTAGTCCGCGAACTCCTTGGTCGGCGTCCACGTCGAAATATCGTACTGCCCACTCGTATCCTCCTCTTGCCGTGCCCAGTCAAGCGTCTCTTCGTGCGTCGAAAGCCAATAGAAGTTCCGGCTCACAATTTCCCCCGCCGATTCCAAACTAAGACTGACAAAATAGGTAGCACTCAGCCCGGGCAATGAGGGCAGGGAAAAGGCCCGCGTACTGCTATCCGCGCCTACACTCAACTCTTCCTGCTTCGAGTACTTCTCCGTCATGTCGAGGTTGTAAACCTTGGTCGTGACCTTGAGATTCACAAACGGCTGATAATACGAGTTCACCACCACGATCGAACCATCATCGTAGGAATACTGCACGTGCAGCGGTTCGCACGCCTTCTTCACTCCGAAATACGATTCCCCCGGACGCATGTACCAGTCATACATGTGCCAGATCATGCTCGGCCACGCATTGTTCAACATCCACTGGATGATCCCGGTCGAGGTGTACTTGTTGCGCCCATAAGCTTCCATCATCGCGCGATGCGCCTCATACGCCTGCACTTGCGCCTTCATCGCGAACTCCTCGACCGAATCCGGCTGCCCATACCGTTTGTTCAAAGCTTCGGTGAATACATTCAGCGTGTGCGACATTCCCCCGGCGTGATACTCCCACACCGAATCGATCGGCCAAAGATGATCCGGCGGTAACAGGCGCCTCAGGCTCTCAACCGGAGGAATCGCCGGCCCCGGGCTGGTCTCAGTGTTGAAGCCGAACGCACCACCATGACGCTTATCCACATACCAGAACGACGGCGCCACGTACTCATACGGCCCGGTCATCTTCACCCCGCTTGGCCCCACAGTAGTATTCCTCGCGCCCGCAGAAGAGATCGCGGGATTGGGCCACGCCACCTCCTTCATGATCTGCAAATACAAATTCTCAATCCGCGGCGGAGGCGCAAAGTCACTTCCATACAACCACGCCATCACCGACGGATGCCGCTCCAGCCGCCGCAACTGATCGCGCAGCGAGTCGCCGGCGATCCCCTCGTTTTCCTTGTCCCACGCCGGCCAGTTCTCCCACTGATCGCAGCAGCACCATCCCGGCATCACCAGAATGCCCATCTGGTCGGCAAGATCGAAGAAATGGTCGTCCTCCAACTTGCCTTCCAGCCGCACCGCATTCAGATTCAGATCTCGCACGTAATTCAACTCAGCCTGTTGCCTCTCCGGCGACGACCGCAGCATCAGGTCGAAGCTGTAGCCCGCTCCCCGAATCAGAATGTTCTTGCCGTTGATCTGAAACAGCCGATGCCCGTTCTCGTCAATTCGTGAGCTTACTTCTCGCACGCCGAACTGAATGGAAGCCGCATCCGAAACCTGCCCCCGTACCTCAACCACAAGATCGAGCGGATACAGTTCCTGGCTGCCTACCTGCACCGGCCACCACAGCCGCGGATTCCGCAACATAAGTTGCGGGAACTTCTCAGGCGTGAACTGCACTACCTGCGTTTCCTTAGCGCCGAGTTGAACCGTCTGTTCGAAGGCGAGGTTCTCGATCCTGCCTCTCACCACGGCTTTCACCGCGCGGTCTTCGGCATTCGTAACTTCCGCGCGGACTGTCAGCCGCGCTTCATCTGTGGAAGGTAGGTTCAACCTGGTGAGTGCAGCGGGGTAGCGCAGAGCCACTGGACCGGTGGCGTAAAGATGAACGTCCCGCCAGATTCCCATCTCCTTGTCAGGAGGCATCGGAGCCCAATCGACCAGCGTGATCGCCAGATCGCGCGGCTGAGGAGCAAAAACTTCGAGGGCAAGGGCGTTTGCAGCGCCGGGTTTGGCTGCCGCCGTCACGTTAAAGCGGAACAGACGCCACGTTCCTGCGAGCTGATCTGAACTGGCGACCTTCATACCGTTCATCCACACATTGGCCCGGTAGTTAATTCCGTCGAATCCCAACCAAATGGTTTTGCCGCTGTATTCAGCTGGCAGACTGAACTCGGTGCGATACCACCACGGCTGCCGAAACGGGCTTCCCGGAGGCATACGAATATTCGAAAAGTCCTCGAAGATCTGGTAGGTTGTGCCGGGGATCGAGCGCAAATTCATCCCCGTGTACGGATCCGGATACACCTGATCCTTCACCAGCGCGCTCAAAACCGTAGAGGGCAGCGTTGCAGGATACCAGTTTCTGGTTGTAAAGCCCGGCTTCGAAATCACAGCTCCTTCGGCTTGCACTTCGCCCGAAGACTGAATGAACCAATTGTCCCCGAGTAGTACAGAAGGTTGTTTGGTTTCGGCTGCAGCTACCAGTGAGAGGACAACAAGAAAAGCCAACAGGGCCCGAGGCATGGGTAGTGCTCCTGGTGCAGTCAGAGAGAACGCCACATTCTAGTCGTTGCGCGTACGTCCCACCACGTTTGCGAACTGATTCCGTTATCGTTGACTTGACCGGTGTACCCACAGGTAAGCAGTGTTTTTCATCTGGCAATGGAAGCCCATGTAACACCATCCCGCAACAAGTAAAGTCCTTAAACAAGCGACCTTACTATCGGGATCAGCAAAGTCTCCGCTTGAATCTCGCATCACCGTCTCGTCACTCCCGCGCAGTTTTAACGAACAGTTCAACTCTTCGTAACATTCCTGTCACACAGCTTTCCATACTATCTTCGCTCGGGGTTCAACAATAAAAATGAAAAAGACACTAGCAGTACTCTGCCTCGCAGCTGCCTGCGCGGTTGGCATCGCCACCGCCCAGGACGACCATGGCCACATCAAACGCGTTCTGCTCATCAGCGTCGACGGTATGCACGCTGTGGATTTCTTGAACTGCGCCAACGGGGTCAGCTCCGTCAACAATGGCAAACCCTACTGTCCGGCGCTTGCCGCCCTCGGCACGAGCGGGATCAACTACGTCGCCGCCAGCACTTCAAAGCCATCGGATTCGTTCCCCGGCCTGACCGCGATCATCACCGGCGGAAGCCCGGCCCTGACCGGCGTCTACTACGACGTTGCCTACTCCCGCGCTCTCGACGGACCTGCCGTGATGACTGGCAATGGCAATGGCCCCGGCACCTGCACGCCCGGCGCCGCACCCACCGGCTTTACTACGGAATATGAGGAAGGCATTGACATCGACCAGACCAAAGTGAACGGAGGAGCGCCTGGCGCCGCCCTCACCGACGGCGGCATCAACTCCATCGATCCCAATAAACTGCCCCGCGACCCGGCCAACGGCTGCAATCCGATTTACCCGTGGCAGTTCGTCCGCGCCAACAGCATCTTCAGCGTGATTCACCAGGCGGGCGGATACGCCGCGTGGTCCGACAAGCACCCTGCATATTCCTCCGTGGCTTCTGGCATCGGACCGAGCGCCCTCGACGATTTCTACGCTCCTGAAATCAACTCCAACGTGGTCGGCCTCCCCGGCGTGACCACGCCCACGGGCATCTCCTGCGCCAACGTCCTCGATCCAAACTCGGACATCACGGCCTGGACCAACAGCTTTCAGAACATTCAGTGCTACGACACCTTGAAGGTTGACGCGATCCTCAACTGGATCGATGGCAAAAACCACCTCGGCACTACCAACACCAAGGTTCCCACCATCTTCGGCATGAACTTCCAGGCCCTTAGCGTAGGCCAGAAGCTCATTGAGGCGAGCAATGGGGTAACGGGCGGATATCTGGATGCAGCGGGCACACCCTCGGCGGCGCTGCTGAACGAGTTCCAGTTCGTCGACGCCTCGATCGCTGCTTTCGTCAGTGAGTTGAAGGCAAAGCATCTCTTTGATTCGACCCTGATCGTGATCACTGCCAAGCACGGCCAGTCCCCCATCGATCCCGCCCGCTACGTACCTCAGACTCGCAACTACACTTCACCTGCCACCGTGCTCGCCATGGCGGGCTATATTCCTGACTCGGAATCTCCCCTCACCAGCGGCATTGGCCCGACGGAAGATGACGTCTCGCTGCTCTGGCTGAAGAACTCCTCCGATTCTTTGCCCGCCGTCCAACTGCTCGAACAAAATGCCGGCCCCACCGGCATCGCGCTCGGGCAGTTCTACTACGGCCCTTCGCTTACCCTTAACTACAACGATCCAACCGTAGACCCGCGCACGCCGGACATCATCGTGACCCCGAACGTCGGCGTTACTTACTCCGGCAGCCACGCTAAACAAGCCGAGCACGGCGGATTCGCACACGACGACACCAATGTCATCCTGCTGCTCTCGAATCCGAAGTTCGAAGCCAGGACGGTAAGCGCGGCCGTGGGCACCGCTCAAGTGGCGCCTACCATCCTCCAAGCTTTGGGCATCAGTCCCTCGAAGCTGGATGCAGTTCGCATCGAGGGAACCGGAGTTCTTCCGGCAGTCCCGCTCAGGTAACCTATCCCGCACTAACCGGCAACCGACAAAGGACGCTCTCTCACGGGCGTCCTTTGTTCTTGAGCCCGAGAAGATGGACCAGGTGGGGACAGCCGCCCTCGGCTGTCCGGCGGCCCAGATGTATCGGGCCGCGGGCTCTTCGCTGTGTACCGTCATCCAACCGTCGTTGACTTGCCCTTTGCTGCTCACGTAACATTCCCGCCAATTCAAGGAGGTCGGTTGCAGCTGCGCCTGGAGAGTCGGCCGGTCGGCGAGGTGTTTGTGGTCCAATGCGGCGGCCGCATCGTGGCGGGGAACGAAGTCTTCACTCTGCACTCGCAGGTACAAGACGCCATCGAAAAATACGGCGACGTCGTGCTGCAACTGGAAAAAGTCGAATTCATCGACAGCAGCGGCCTGGGCGCCATCATGCGTCTGGTGCAGGCCGCGCGGGCCAAGGGCGGAGACCTCAAGCTCTGCGGCCTCCCACCAAAAATCCGCAAGGTTCTCGAACTCACCCACTTGCTCTCACAGTTCGAGACCTATGACTGCATGGAAGAGGCCATCACGGCGGCATATCTTGGTTCCCGCTATTCGCGCGGAAAGACTGGCGACGCGCGCCCGCGAGTGGTTTGCGTCTACACCTCCCTCGACGTCTGTGCGTTCCTGAGGGAGATTCTCTGTGGTGCTGGATTCAACGCCCTGACCACGACTGCCATCGACGATGCCCCCATCCTGCTGAAGGCCACCAAGGCGAAGCTGATGGTCGTTTCCTCGCGAGTGCAGATAGTGCGAGGGCGGCCAATCCTTCAGGCCCTTCAGGAAATTGTTCCCGACGTCCAGATCCTGACTCTCGACGACACCTTCGCCAGCGAGGATCCCGGCGAAGCGGCGGAAAAGCTTCTGAAAGACGTAAACGCGATCTTGGCGGCCGCGAACTGAAGGTTTCAGAGTTTCAAGGTTTCAAAGCCTGGGTTTCACATGATTGAGCACTGTCGCTTATGCCAGGCTGTGGCCTGCTCGTAAGCATAAGCCAATCGCAGGACCAGATCCTCCCGCCAATGTGGCCCCGCAATCTGCAATCCGATCGGCAATCCGCCTTGCGTAAACCCGCAGGGAACTGTGATCGCCGGCAATCCCCATACGTTAAGCGGCCGTGTATTCCGCAGCAGTTTCAACTCGGCCGGACGCAAGTTCTCGGGATTCGCTTTCAACTCAGAAATCGACGGTGCCGGAATCGGCGTGGTAGGTGTGACGAGTACATCCACATCGGCGAATACCGCGCGGATGTTCCGCCGAGCCTCTTCCAACTCGCCCCGCCGCTGCATGTACTCCGCCGCCGTAACTTTCTCTCCTGTACGAATACGCCGCAATGTCTCCGGTTGATACAACTGCGGATTCTTTGCCACGTCCTCGGCGTGGTAGGCATACGACTCTGCAGCCTGCACTGTCCGGTCCGTTGGCACCTCAAGCCGCACTTCCTTAGTATGTGCCACCAGCGTCTCGATCCCCTTCAGCGCATGCTCCATCGCCGACGCGACTTCCGGGTCGAGATCGTCGAAGAAGTACGTCCGCGGCACGCCCACTCGCAGATCTTTTGCGCCTTTCTTCAGGACGGTCACATAATCCGTAACGGAAACCTCTGCTGAGGACATGTCCGCGGGATCATATCCTGCGATCGCCTGCAACACGATCGCCGCATCCTCCACGCTCGCAGACAGCGGACCCACATGATCCAATGACTGAGAAAGCGGAATCACCCCGCGACTCGAAACTCGCCCATACGTCGGTTTCAGCCCGACGCACCCGCACAGCGCCGATGGCTCGCGAATCGATCCGGCTGTGTCGGTTCCAATCGCAGCACAGGCCATCCCCGCCGGAACCGAGGCTGCCGACCCTCCCGAAGATCCCCCGGCAATTCGTTCCAGGTTCCACGGGTTGTGAACATCCCCAAAATGACTGACCAGTGAACTACCCCCATACGCAAACTCATGCAGATTGTTCTTCCCAACGATGACTGCTCCGGCTTCGCCCAGCTTCCGCACGACCTCAGCGTCTTCCCTCGGAACGCGATCCTTGTGCAGTCCACTGGCTGATGTTGTGCGCACGCCCGCCGTATCGATCAGGTCTTTCAGCGCGATCGGAATCCCGTGCAGTGGCCCACGCCACTGCCCGCGAGCAATCTCCTCCTGCGCCGCGCGTGCCGCAGCCAACGCGGACTCCGCCATCACCGTTATGAACGCATTGAGGCGAGGATTGATCTTCTCTATCCGCCGCAAGCACTCCTGCGTGATCTCAAGCGGAGAGATCTCCTTCTGCCGCACCCGCTGCGCGAGCTCAGAAATTGTCGTTGGAGCGCCCATCGCCAAGCGAGTCCATTGTAAGGGCACTGGTATTTCCTTAGTGCACCTTCGTGGCCCTCGTGGTTTCCGCCTTTTATTCCGGCCAACCGAAAAGCCCTATAATGAATGAAAGTCTTTACCCTGGGGGCAGCAAACATGGCAGAGATGACGATCGCGCCTGTTGCAACACACGGTTTCTTCGTGGATGGACGTTGGCAACAGGATGGCGACCTCGTCGAAATCCGCTCCCCCTATGACGGCAGCCTCATCGCCCGTGTCACCCAGGGCCGCAAAGAGCACGCCGAAGCCGCCATCGCCGCCGCCGTCAAAGCCTTCGGCACCACCCGCCGCCTTCCCGCCTTCGAGCGCCAGCGCGTCCTTCGCCAAATCTCCGCGTTCATGACCGAGCGCAAAGAAGAATTTGCCCGCACCCTGGCGCAGGAAGCCGGCAAGCCCATCAAAGCCGCCCGCATCGAAGTGGACCGCGCCATCTTCACGTTCAACGTCGCCGCCGAAGAAAGCACTCGCATCTATGGCGAGTTCCTTCCTCTCGACTGGCAGGAATTCACCGCCGGACGCTGGGGCATCGTCCGCCGTTTTCCCCTCGGCCCAATCGCAGGCATCACCCCGTTTAATTTCCCGATCAACCTCGTTGCCCACAAAGTCGCTCCGGCCATCGCTGCCGGATGCCCCATGGTCCTCAAGCCCGCCCCGCAAACGCCGCTCTGCTCGCTGCTCCTGGCCGAGTGCGTGCAGCAGGCCGGATGGCCCGACGGCGGCCTCAACGTCCTCCCGCTCTCCAACGAAGATGCCGGCCTTCTCGTAACCGACGACCGCATCAAGCTCATCAGCTTCACCGGCAGTGTTCCCGTCGGCTGGGACATCAAACGCCGCGCTGGAAAAAAGAAAGTCGTTCTCGAACTCGGGGGCAATGCCGCCGTCATCGTCCACAGCGACGCCGACCTCGCCTACGCCGCCGACCGCTGCGTCACCGGAGGCTTTGCCTACGCCGGCCAGACCTGCATCTCCGTGCAGCGCATCCTGGTCGAGCACTCTGTGTACGGGAAATTCACAGACCTCCTTGTGGAAGGTGTTAAGCCGCTGAAGACTGGAGACCCGCTCGACGAATCCACCGACGTCGGCCCCGTCATTCGCGAGAGCGACGCCGTCCGCACTATCGCCTGGATCGATGAAGCCGTCCGCGCCGGTGCCCGACTTCTCTGCGGAGGCCACCGCAACAATCTCGTCGTCGAGCCCACGGTCCTCACCGGCACCAAGCCCGACATGAAAGTAAACTGCCAGGAAATCTTCGGACCGGTGGTGACGGTCGAGCCCTACAGGGATTTCGACCAAGCCATACGCCAGGTGAACAACTCCCCCTACGGCATGCAGGCCGGAGTTTTCACGCGCGATGCGAAGCTGCTCTTCCAGGCCTATGAAGAACTCGAAGTCGGAGGCGTCATCGCCGGTGACGTCCCTTCTTTCCGGATCGACCACATGCCTTACGGCGGCGTGAAGGATTCCGGCCACGGCCGCGAAGGTCTTCGCTACGCCATCGGAGAAATGACCGAACCCAAACTGCTAGTGATGAACCTCCGCTGAGATGGGTTGTCATCCTGAGCGCAGGTGACGTCCGCGAAGCGGGCGTCAACGGAATCGAAGGATCCCTACCCTGAAAATTGCTGCATATAAGGTAGGGATCCTTCGACTGCGCGACTCCCTCGCTCCGATCAGGATGACTTGTGACGCTTTTTGCTCAGAGTGAGGAGCGCCGTTCCGTTGTGAATCTCGACATTTCCGCCCCAGCATTCTTCTTCAACTTTCTTCTTTCGCGAAATTTCCAAAAACCCGCGACAAAGATTCCAGAAGTATTTATAATTTCCAGTTTCACAACCAATACGGAAAACCTGTGGGTGGTTTTCTTACACGGAACATAAACTGACGCACCGATAGCGGACGAAGTTAAGCAGCAAACTCTCCGCCGGGTCTCTTTCGCTAGATCCTAAAAGAGAATGTCGCAGATCTTTCATCGCAGCACGAATACGCTGTCCCGCGCTACCATTTTCGGGGCAGTGTTCATCGTTGCGGCATTGGGCGGGGTCGTATACATGGTTCAGGGCTCCCCCTTTGTGACCTATGCCGGAGTGCGCAAACCCCAGCCGGTTCCCTTCAGCCACCAGCACCATGTCACTGGACTTGGCATCGACTGCCGTTACTGCCACACCTCGGTCGAGACCTCCAGCTTCGCCGGCATCCCGCCGACCAAGACGTGCATGAATTGTCACTCGCAGATCTGGACCAACGCCCAGCTGCTCGAGCCCGTCCGCGCCAGCTACCGCACCGGCGAATCGCTGCAATGGACCCGCGTCAACCAGCTCCCCGACTTCGTTTATTTCAATCACAGCATTCACGTCGCCAAGGGCGTCGGCTGCAACACCTGCCACGGCCCCGTCGACCAGATGCCGCTGATGTACCAGCAGGAAAGTCTGCAGATGGAATGGTGCCTGGGCTGCCATCGCGATCCCGGCCAGAATCTGCGCCCACGCGATCAAGTTTTTAATATGCGCTACCAGCCGCCCAGCAGCGCGAACCCAGTAACGGTGGACGGCCAGGCGTATACAGACCAAGCAGCGCTAGGCGCAGCCTTGGTAAGAAAGTACAACGTGCGCAGCGTAATGGATATCACGACCTGCAGCACGTGTCATCGATGAGCGATGTGAATGGGACTTTTGGTGAAAGCTTCTGGGTGGCGATGTGAATGAGGCTTTTGGGTGGCGCAGGCCTTCAAGGCCTGCGGTTTTGAGGACCTACTGACAGCTGGGCTTTAGCCCCTGAGGTGCCTCAGCGGCTAAAGCCGCTGGTTGCTTTAAGGGTGCAGACCGCAGCGCTCAAGCGCTGCGCCACCAAAAAATGTTTTGCACTGAATTCTGCAATGAAGATGGACGACAAAACTAACGTCGGACTGATCCAGATCAAAACCGGTGAGGACGTTTGCCCGACCAAGAGACTGGATCTGGCTTTCGTTCGCGAGAAAATCGACGCCGCCACCTCCCACGACAAGGCCGAAAAAACCGGCCCCGAATACTGGCGCTCGCTCGAAGAACTGGCCGGCAGCCCCGCTTTCCAGGAAGCCCTGCACCGCGAATTCCCCAAAGGCGCATCGGAATGGCTCGACACCGTCTCGCGCCGCGGGTTCCTCAAGGTGATGGGCGCCTCGCTCGGCCTGGCCGGCATGACCGGATGCGTCAAGCTCCCGCTCGAGCCCATCGTCCCGTACGTTCGCCAGCCCGAAAACGTAATCCCCGGCCGCCCCCAGTACTACGCCACCGCGATAGCACTCGGGGGATACGCGAGCCCGGTTCTGGTCGAAAGCCATCTCGGACGCCCGACCAAGATTGAAGGCAACGACCTGCATCCCGCCTCGCAGGGCGGCACCGACATCTTCACGCAGGCGTCGCTGCTCGGCCTCTACGATCCCGACCGCTCGCAAACGGTCACGTCGATGGGCGACGTCCGCTCGTGGCAGGCCTTCCTCGGCGCAATCCGTGGTCCGCTGAGCGTGCAAAAAGCTCTGCAGGGATCAGGCATCCGCATCCTGACAACGACGACCACGTCGCCCACGCTCGCCGATCAGCTGCGCAATTTCCTGAAGCTCTATCCGCAAGCGAAGTGGCACGTCTACGAGCCAGTCAATCGCGACAACGTCCTCGAAGGCGCGAAGATGGCCTTCGGACAGCCCGTCGAAACACGCTACGACTTCTCGAAAGCCGACGTCATCGTCTCCCTCGACGCCGACTTCCTCTCCGCCGGATATCCCGGCAACACGCGCTACATCCGCGATTTCGCCGCCCGCCGCAATCCCGACAGCGGCAACATGAATCGCCTGTACGTCATCGAGAGCACGCCAAGTTCAACAGGAGCGAAGGCGGATCATCGCCTGCCTGTCCGGGCACATGAGATCGAGCTATGTGCAGCGGTTCTATCCGCTCCCGCTGATGTCGCACTAAGAGAAGTGGCGCAAGTTGCTGGCGAAGCGGCGGAAATGTTCTTCAGCTCGCTATATCGCGATTTGGCTAAGAGCGCCGGGTCGAGTGTGGTTTTGGCAGGTGACCACCAACCTCCCGCTGTCCACGCATTCGCTCACGCGATCAACGCGAAGCTCGGCAATGTCGGCAAGACTGTTTTCTATTCCGATCCCGTCGACGCGAATCCGGTCAATCAGGTCGAATCGTTGAAAGAGCTCGTAGCCGACATGCAGGCCGGCCAGGTCGACCTGCTGATCATCCTCGGCGGCAATCCAGCCTACGATGCTCCAGCCGATCTGAACTTCGCCGACGCCCTGAAGAACAACAACGTTCCTGTCCGCGTTCATTACGGCCTCTATCAGGACGAGACTGCCGATCTCTGTCAGTGGCACGTTCCCGCAACGCACGAGCTGGAATCGTGGGGTGACGCCCGCGCCTACGACGGCACAGTCAGCATCATCCAGCCACTGATCGCTCCTCTTTATAACGGCAAGAGCGCCGTTGAATTCGTTGCGTTGCTCTCCGGCCAAGCCGACGCCACGGGATACCAACTCGTCCGCGCCTACTGGCAGAAGCAGCATACGGGCGCTGACTTCGAGCAGTTCTGGCGTAAGTCCCTGCACGACGGCTGGATCGAAAACACTGGGTTTGCCCCGAAGCAGTTGAAGTCCGCAAGCGCGCCAACTGGGTCAGTCCCGTTCCCCCTCAACGCCATCGAGCTCAACCTCCGCCGCGACCCCACCATCTACGACGGGCAATTCTCGAACAACGGCTGGCTGCAAGAACTCCCCAAGCCGATGTCGAAGCTAACCTGGGACAACGCCATCCAGATCGGCCCGAAGATGGCCGAGCGCCTGCAACTCGCCGCGAAAAACGTCGTCGAGCTTGAACTGAACGGCAAGAAAGTCCAAGGCGCCGTCTGGATTCAAGCCGGTCATCCAGACAACTCCATCACGATCACGCTAGGCTACGGCCGCAAGCGCGCCGGACGCGTCGGCACCGCGCAGGGCTTCAACGCCTACGAGCTCCGCACCAGCGCCAATCCCTGGATCGCGTCAGGGGTAAAGATCACCAAGACCGGAGACATATACCAACTCGCTTCGACCCAAGGCATGCAGTCGATGGACACGCCCGATGGCGGCCATCGCAACCTCGTCTACGAAACGACACTCGACGAATACAAAAAAGAGCCGCGCTTCGCGCAGGAAGAAGAAGTTCCCAAAGACGTCACGCTGTATCCCGACTACCACTACGAAAAAGAAACCTACGCCTGGGGCATGGCCATCGATCTCAACAAGTGCGTCGGCTGCAACAACTGCATCGTAGCCTGCCAGTCGGAAAACAACATCGCCGTAGTCGGCAAGGAACAAACGCTCCTCGGCCGCCACATGCACTGGATCCGCGTCGACGCCTACTATCAAGGTGACCGCGACAATCCCAAAGCCTTCTTCCAGCCCGTCCCCTGCATGCAGTGCGAGAACGCGCCCTGCGAAGTTGTCTGCCCTGTAGCTGCCACCAACCACTCCACCGAAGGCCTGAACGACATGGTGTACAACCGGTGCGTGGGCACGCGCTACTGCTCTAACAACTGTCCGTACAAAGTCCGCCGCTTCAACTTCCTGCTCTTCCAGGACTGGGACACGCCCCAATATAAGATGATGCGCAACCCCGACGTCAGCGTCCGCAGCCGCGGCGTCATGGAAAAGTGCACCTACTGCATCCAGCGCATCAACGAGCGCCGCATCGACACTGAAACCGCTTCGGTCCGCGAAGGCAAAGATATCCGCATCGGAGACGAATTGCAGACGGCCTGCCAGCAGTCCTGTCCGGCCGACGCCATCGTCTTCGGCAACATCAACGATCCCAACAGCAATGTATCGAAGTGGAAAGCGCAGGCCCGAAACTACAGCCTGCTGGGCGAACTAAACACCCGCCCGCGCACCACGTACTTAGCGGAAGTAAGAAACCCGAACCCTGAGCTGGAGAGGTAATGATGTCAGCTTGTCATCCTGAGAGCCGGCGGAGCCGGCGCGAAGGACCTTACGTCGGAGGAACGCAGATTATGCAGTGGATGGGGAATCCCATGCTGCATGCACTGTGGAGCTTCCCGTCGACCGCATCACGCTCGCGGTCGTAAGGTCACTCGGAGGGACTGCGCCCTCCTCACGATGACATGATTTTGAAGCCTGCACGATGACATTGATTTTGAAAGCATGAACGATCACTACAAATCGTCGACCGACCTAGAACGCGCTCCGGTCATAGAACCCGGCCACACCTTCGGCACGGTCACTGAAAAAATCAGCGCCATCGTTCTCACGCGCCCGGCGACCAACGGATGGTTTATCGGTTTCGGCCTCGCTTTCATGGCCACCATGATGCTGCTCTTCGCCCTCGGGTACCTCTTCCTCAAAGGCATCGGCATATGGGGTGTCACCATCCCCATCGGATGGGGCTTCGCCATCGTCAACTTCGTCTGGTGGATCGGTATCGGCCACGCCGGCACGCTCATCTCCGCCATCCTCTTATTACTGCGTCAGACGTGGCGCAACTCCATCAACCGTTTCGCCGAAGCCATGACGCTGTTTGCCGTCGCTTGCGCCGGAGTTTTCCCTGCCGTTCACGTCGGCCGCCCCTGGCTCGCCTATTGGCTCTTCCCCTATCCCAATACCATGCGCGTATGGCCGCAGTTCCGCAGCCCGCTCATGTGGGACGTCTTCGCGGTCTCGACCTACGCCACGATTTCCGCTCTTTTCTGGTTCACCGGACTCATCCCTGACTTCGCCACGCTGCGCGATCGCTCCGAAAAGCGCTGGCTCCAGATCATCTACGGCATGCTCTCGTTCGGATGGCGTGGATCCGCCCGCCACTGGCACCGCTACGAAACGATGTATCTGCTGCTTGCCGGACTCGCCACCCCGCTAGTGCTTTCCGTCCACACGGTCGTCAGCTTCGATTTCGCGGTCGGCATCGTCCCCGGATGGCACACCACCATCTTCCCGCCCTACTTCGTTGCAGGCGCCATCTACTCCGGGTTCGCCATGGTGTTGATGCTGGCCATCCCGATCCGCAAGATCTACGGCCTCGAAGATTTCATCACCGAGCGCCACCTGCAAAATTCCGCGAAGGTCATGCTTGCCACCGGGCTAATCGTCGCTTACGGATACGGCATCGAGGCTTTCATGGGATGGTACGGCGGCGATCGCTATGATGCGTTCACGCTCTGGAACCGCCTGCACGGCCCCTACGCCTTCTTGTACTGGTCGCTCCTTGCCTGCAACATCTTTATTCCGCAGGTGCTCTGGATCCGCAAACTGCGTACCAGTCCCGTCGCGCTGTTCTTCATCTCCGGCGTGATTCTCGTCGGCATGTGGCTCGAGCGCTTCGTCATCGTCGTACTCAGCCTGCACCGCGACTTCCTCACGTCCTCCTGGGGCATGTACTACCCCACGCGTTGGGATTACATGACGTACTTCGGGACGATCGGTATGTTCCTGGCCGCCATGTTCCTGTTCCTGCGCGTGCTGCCGGCCATCTCGATCTTTGAAATGCGTACCCTCCTGCCCGAAGCGGAGGTGAAAGAATAATGGCGAAGCGCGATCCCATTTATGGCATCATGGCCGAATTCGATTCGGCGCAAGCCCTCCTCGACGCCGCCAAGAAGACGCACCAGTCCGGCTACAAGAAAATCGACGCCTACAGCCCGTTCCCCATCGAAGGCCTCGCCGAAGAAATCGGAATGCACTTCGACGAGATCCCATTGACCGTTCTCATCGGCGGCATCATCGGGGGATGCACCGGCTACCTCATGCAGTACTGGATGTCCGCCGTCGACTATCCATTGAACATCGGCGGCAAGCCCCCGCATTCCTGGCCTGCTTTCATCGTGATCACGTTCGAAATGACAATTCTGTTCGCCGGAATCTCCGCCGTGCTAGGCATGCTGGCCTTCAACGGCCTCCCCATGCCCTATCACCCGGTCTTCAATGTTCCGCGCTTCGCCTTAGCATCCAAAGACCGCTTCTTCCTGATCGTGTTTTCCTCCGACAAGAAGTACAACGCCGCCGAGACCCGCCGCTTCCTGGAAAGCCTCGACCCACGCTCCATCTCGGAGGTGCCAAGCTAAATGCGCATCCTCCGTCAAGTAAATCCAGGCAGTGGCAATGCTCATGTAGGGACCGGCGGCCATGTGGCAGCCAAGGCCCGTGTGGGGACGGGCGCCTTCGCCCGTCCGGTCGAGCGAAGCTCGACAGCGGTTTCGTGTGCAGCTTTACTGATGCTGATCGCCCTCACCTCCGCCTGCCGCCTCGACATGCACGTACAGCCGCGCCAGAATCCGCTCTCTGCCAGCGACTTTTACGCCGACCACCGTTCCGCCCGTCCGCCAGTCGAAGGCACCATCGCTCGCGGCGAGTTGCACGAAGATATCTACTTCTATACCGGCAAAATCGGCGACAATCCCGGCAACCAGATGCCTTTTCCGGTCACCATGGAAGTCCTCGAGCGCGGACGCGAGCGCTATAACATCTTCTGCGCCCCGTGCCACTCGCGCGTCGGTGACGGCAACGGCTTCGTCCCGTCCCGTGGTTTCGCCCGCAGGCCGCCATCCTTCCACATTGTCCGTTTGCAGAAAGCTCCGCTGGGATACTTCTTCGATGTCATGACCAACGGCTTCGGCATCATGCCCGACTACGCCACGCAGATTCCTCCGCAGGACCGTTGGGATATCGTCGCCTACATTCGCGCCTTGCAATTGAGCCAGAACGCCACCATGGCCGACGTCCGAGCGGGGATGAAGATTCCGTCGGTGCCTCCGACATTCCTTGAACCCGGATCCGGCGCAACCCTGCCGGTCATCGCGCCCAAACCAAAATCGCCATCAGAATCTGAGACGAACAAAGAGGGTCAGAAATGAGCGCGGTGCCTAAACAACTCGATTTCTCGGCACCGCCGGTCGTAAAGACGATCGGCCAGCGCGCCCTCATCGTCGGCATCGTCTTCAGCCTCGGCGCCATCGCGCTCGCATTCACTCGCCCCGAAGAGTTCTACCGTGGCTACCTGCTTGGCTACATGGATTGGCTCGGCGTCACCCTCGGCTCCATGGCCATCCTCATGATCCGCCACCTCACCGGCGGCGGATGGGGGACCGTTATCCGCCGCATCCTCGGCGCGGCCATGCGCACCCTGCCCGTCATGGCGATCCTCTTCATTCCCATAATCATTGCGGTCCTGCAGCACCAGATGTATCCCTGGCTCAAGCCGTTGGCTGCCATTCAAGATGCGCACATCCGGGAACATCTGGACAAACACAAGTTCATCAAGGACGCTTACCTCAACCCCTCGGGCTTCATCATCCGCGCCGTCATCTACCTCGCGATCTGGAACCTGCTTTCGTTCCTGCTCTCCCTGTGGTCGAAGCAGACAGACAAGCCCGGCGCGCCCGACAACACCCAGAAATTCAAAGCCGTCGCCGGACCCGGCCTCATCCTCTACGGCTTCACCATCTCCTTCGCCGCCATCGACTGGATCATGTCGCTCGACCCCAGCTGGATCTCCACCATCTACGGCCTGATCATCCTCATCGGCGAAGTGCTCGCCGCCATGTGCTTCGCCATTGTCGTCGAACGCATCCTCGTCGACTACAAGCCCATGTCCGAGATGCTCCGTCCCGACTTCGTTCACGACCACGGCAAATGGATGCTCGTCTTCATCATGGTCTGGGCCTACTTCAATTTCTCGCAATGGCTGATCATCTGGGCCGGCAATCTGCCCACCGAAATCACTTTCTACCTGAAGCGCATCAACCACGGCTGGGGTTACGTCGCCGTATTCCTGGTTCTGTTCCACTTCTGCATCCCGTTCGTCATCCTGCTATCGCGTCCCTTTAAGCGGAACATTCGCAAGCTAGTGTGGCTCGCGGTGTGGCTGCTCTGCATGCGCTTCCTCGATCTCTTCTGGAACATCGAGCCGAACTTCTCGACCACCTTCACCGTCACCGCCGCCGACATCGTCGTGCCCATTGCCATCGGCAGCATCTGGATTTTCTTCTTCTGCCGCAATCTCGCCGCTCTGCCGCTGCTGCCCGCCTACGACGTCTCGGCCAACGACGTTTTCGATCCCCACTCCACTCATCCGCCTGGAATTCCGGAGAACGCATGAGCAACGACGTCCATCCCGTGAAGACCAACGGACACGGCGACTACGAGCGCCGCGACATCAGTGTCACCGCCGTTTTCTATTTCCTGGCGGGCCTGGCGGTGGCCCTGATCGTGGCCTATTTCGTCGTCAGCGGCTTTTTCAATTTCCTCGAGAAGCGTTCTCAAGCTAATCAGACTCCGGTTAGCCCGCTGGTCACGAACGCCCCCACCGACACTCGTCACCTGCCCTTGGAATACAAAACCGATTCCGAAGGCAGCGACTACGATAAATATCTCCAGAAGAATTTTCCCGAACCTCAGCTGGAAACGAACGAGCGCACCGAGCTGAATAGAATTCGCCTGCGCGAAGAGGATATCCTCAGCACCTACGATTACGTCGACAAGAATTCCGGCACTGTCCGCATTCCCATCGACCGCGCCATGGAGCTCCTGGTCCAACGCGGACTCCCCACGCGCGAGCAGCCCCAGGACATGATCGCGATCTCGAATGCGAAGGGCAAAGCAAAGGAAACCAACAAGAAGTGAAAGTCCTGAATCACAATTCGATGTCTACCACTGCTCATGCAGGAATTGCCAATGTGAAGACTGCTCATGTAAGGACAGCCGCCCTCGGCTGTCCGGTCGAGCGAAGCTCGACCGTCGCGGCCAGGAAGCAGCAGTCAGCAGTCGTGCCCCGCCTTTCTCAGCGCCCTCTGCGAGTCCTCAGCGCCCTCTGCGGTAAAAGCTTTTTGCTGGCGGTGCTCGTGCTTCTAACCTCGACAGCCTGGGGACAAGCCATGTCCAAGGGCATCATGTCCCCCCCAGCCAACGTCCGCCCGCCGTATCTGACAAACGTAGGCATCGAACAGCGTCTCGATGCCCAGGTCCCCCCGGACTTAGCCTTCGTCGACGACACCGGCCGTCCCGTCAAACTGGGCGACTACTTCGGCAAGAAGCCCGTGATCCTCAACCTCGTCTACTACAACTGCCCCATGCTCTGCGGCGAAGCTCTAGCCGGCTTGACCGGCTCGATGAAGTTGATCAAGTTCGACCTCGGCAACGAATTCGAAGTTGTGACGGTGAGCTTCAATCCGCAAGAAACTCCGCAACTCGCCGCCGAAAAGAAGCAAGACTACCTCAAGCGTTACGGACGACCCAGCGCCGCCGCAGGCTGGCACTTCCTCACCGGCTCCCCCGACTCCATCAACGCCCTCACCAAGGCCGTAGGCTTCGAGTATCAATACGACGCCACCAAGAACCAGTACGCACATGCCACCGCGATCATGGTTCTGACCCCGCAAGGTCGCATCTCGCGCTACTTTTACGGTGTCGACTTCCCGCCGAAAGATCTCCGCATGGGACTCGTCGAAGCCTCGCAGGGAAAAATCGGCAACGCCGTCGATCAAGTTCTTTTGTACTGCTATCACTACGATCCCGCCACCGGCAAATACGGCGCGATCGTCAGCAACATGTTGAAGCTGGGCGGCGCGCTGACCATCTTGTTCGTCGGCGGCATGATCCTCATCCTTCTCCGCCTGGAGCGAATCGCCCCGCGTAAGGGATGGGATCACGCGAAACCGCACCCGACAGGACTAGGTTAGACGCAATATGTTCGATAACTTTCCATTGTGGCCGCAACGGGCCTCCAGCATGGCGGGCAACGTCGACGCTCTGTTCATCTTCCTGCTCATCGTCTCCGGGTTGATGACCCTTCTCATCTTCACCGCCCTCATCTACTTCGCTGCCCGTTATCGCTATCGCAAAGGTGTTCTGGCCGAACAGATCGAAGGCTCCACGCCCCTCGAACTCACCTGGTCGATCATTCCTCTCGGCGTTTTCATGGTGATCTTCTCCTGGGGCGCCGTCGTCTATTTCCAGGGCCGCACTCCTCCCCGGGATGCGACCGAAGTTTACGTCGTCGCCAAGCAATGGATGTGGAAGCTCGAACACGCGGAAGGCCAGCGCGAGATCAACGAACTGCACGTCCCCGTCGGCCGCGACGTCAAACTCATCATGACCTCGCAGGACGTCATCCACAGCTTCTTCGTCCCTGCCTTCCGCATGAAGCAGGACGTGCTGCCGGGCCGCTACACGGTCGCGTGGTTCCGCGCCACCAAACCCGGCACCTATCATCTTTTCTGCACTCAATATTGCGGCACACAGCACTCGGGCATGA
>Ga0209698_10000325_pt1 | contig 53681 bp, 37 predicted proteins | sample LitLauG_LLR_2012_FD_187203 | JGI IMG/M metagenome (GOLD analysis project Ga0209698, IMG submission 187203) | Freshwater sediment microbial communities from Pennsylvania, USA - Little Laurel Run_MetaG_LLR_2012 (SPAdes) (version 2) | ecosystem: Environmental > Aquatic > Freshwater > Creek >...
ATGCCGATGCCGAGAATGCCGGCGACCAGCGGCCCGAGCTTCACCCAGAGCGGCACGTGATGGGCCAATTCGATGGCGTTGTGGTTCTCCAGGATGACGATCGAATCGTCGATGATCAGCCCCACCGCCGCCGCAATCCCCCCGAGCGTCATGATGTTGATCGTCTTGCCGACGACGACGAGACAGACGATCGTCGACGCGATCGTGACGGGGACAACGAGCGCGATCACGATCGCGACGCGCCAGCTCCGGAGAAACACGAGGAGGACGACCATGGCGAGCGCGATGCCGACGATGATGCTGTCGCGCGTGCTGCGGATCGAGCTCTGGATAAAACTGCTCTGGTCGTACCAGTTCTCGAACCGGACTCCCGCGGGGAGCTTCATCGCCTCGAGCGTGCGAATGACGTCGTTGCCGATCTGCACCGTGCTTCCGGTCGGCTGCTTCATGACGTTCACGAGAACCGCCTCGCGGCCGTGGGCGGTCGTCCGGATGTATTTGTCCGCAACGGACGGGGTGACCTCCGCCAGGTCCCGCACCCGGACGGGGACCCCGTCCCTGACGGCCACGACGCAGTCGCCGACATCCGCGGACGTCCTGTAGAGCCCCGAGACCAGCGAGAGATAGAGCTCGTAATTGTTTTCCACGAGCCCCGCCGAGGCGACAAGGTTCGCCTTTCCTATCGCGTCGGACACCTGGCGGATGTCGAGCCGGTAGGCGGAGAGTTTCTCCGGGGCGACCGTCACGCGGAATTCCCGCGTATCGCCCCCCGTCACCTCGACCCGGGCGACCCCGCCGACGCGCATCAGCGCCGGCCGGATCTGGTACAGGGCGATGTCCCGGAGGTCGACCAGGCTGACGGAATCGGACGAGAGGCTGTAGCCCAGGATGGGGAAGACCGCGACCTGCATCTGCTCGGTCTGAATCGTCGCACGCGGCGGGAGGGCCGACCGGATGTTGGCGATCCTCCCCTGCAGGAGCTGGAGCGTCTGCAGCACGTCCGTCCCCCAGTCCAGGTTGACGGAGATCTCGGTGGAGCCCCTGCCGGTGATGGAGCGGACGATCCTGACGCCGGGGACGGAGCTTGCGGTTTCTTCAAGCGGCTTCGTGACCTCGATCATCATCCGCTCGGCGGGCTCCTCCCCGTTGTCGGCGAGTATCACGATGCGCGGGAACGTGACGTCGGGAAAGAGGGACACGGGCATCTGCTGGAGGAGGGCCACCCCGGACGCGGCAAAGACCGCGACGGTAAACAGGATGGCCCGCGCGTGGAGGCGGACGTAGGCGAACAGTGTCATCGGCGGCTCATTCCCCCGGGGCGATGCGCGTGGAATCGGCAAGCGCGTAGTTCCCCTCCACAACGACGCGCATGCCGGGGAGGAGTCCCCGGGCCGACACTTCGGCGGTCGAGTCTGTCCGCGCGCCGACCCCGACCTGCACGATCCTGGCGAGGGAATCCGCCGTCGCCACGACGACGGTGTACGCGTCCGTCTCGTCGTTGCGCAGGAGCGCCGGCTTCGGCACGATGAGCACCCCCGCATGGCGGCCCGTGACGATCCGCGCGACGCCGTTCATGTCGCTCCTGAGGAGACCCATCCGCCGGGCATCCCCCGCGGAGAAGCCGATCCTGACCCGGACGGACTGGCTCCCGGGATCGGACCGCGGGTTCACGGCGTCGACGTGCGCGCCGAAGAGCTCGCCGGGAAGAGCCTGAAACGAGACGGCCGCCCGCTCACCCGGATGCACCGCGGCGATGTCGCCCAGGGGGACATCGGCGACGAAGATGAGCGTCCTCAGGTCGACGACGGTCATCAGCTCGGCGTTCTCGGCGACAACCTCCCCCTCCGTCGCGCTGCGCGAGGCGACGACACCGTCCGTCGTCGAGGCCACGTCGAGATTGTTCTGCGCTGCAAGGGCGAGCGCCATCGCGCGCTGCGCCTCGCGGCGCTCCTTGTCGGTCCCCGCCGCGCGGAGGAGCGCAGCGGCGCCGGTGATGGCGGCCCGCGTCTCCTTCGGCTGTATGACCGCCAGGATGTCTCCGCGCCGGACCCGGGTCCCTTCCTGGACTTTTACCGAGATTAGGTTTCCGGCGATCGGCGCGACGATCTTCTCCCTGTGGAGGGCATCGGTGCTCCCCGTCGCGGTCACCACGGTCTCCATGTCGCCACGCACCACCGGGGCGGTCTTCACCGCGACGACCGCCGCCGCGGAAGACTCGTCTTCCTCCCCCCCGCCCCGCCGCCCCGCGCACCCGGCAAGCGCACAGCACGCCATCATCATCCAGAGCAGCCGGCATTGACAATTCATCGTGTCCCCTCTCAGTGGGCGTTCAGGCGTTCGATTCTGGCTTCGGCGGAGCGGATATCCTGCATCGTCTGGAGCTCCGCAACGCGCGCGTCGGTCAACGACTGCTGCGCCGAGAGCACTTCGATCGACAGGGAAGCGCCCGCCGCGAATTTCGATTTCGTCAGTATGAAATTGTCCCCGGCCTTCGCAAGATTGTCCCGCAGAACCCCGAGCCGCTCCCTGGCTCCGGCGATCTGGATGCGGAGACGCAGGGCGTCCGAGGCGATGGAGCGCCGCAGCATCTCCATCCGGTTGCGGAGGTCATCCGTGGCGACCTCCTTCTGCTCCGCGCGGAATCCCGTCGCTCCCCAGTTGAGAATCGGGAACTGGACGGCCAGACCCACTTCGTACCCGAGCCCGTTCACGCGCTCCGACGAGGGGAGCCGGAAATTATCCCCCGATGCGAGGTACCCCGCGTCGGCGAACAGGGCAATGTCCGGGAGCCGCTCGTGCCTCGTGATATCCTCGTCGATCATGCTGTGACGGACGAGCATCCCGGCCACGGTCATGTCGAGCGTCCCGTCGGGATCGGGCGGGGCGGACCCCGCCGGGTCACTCCCGGCACCGGCGGCATCGTCAAGAGAGCCCGCAAGGCGGACGGAGGTGTCGGGAGGGATCCCCACCGCTTCCTCGAGCGCGATGAGCGCACCCGCGGATGCCTCGCGCGCCTTCGCCAGCGCGAGGTGCGCACCCGCCGCCTGGATCTCCGTTTTCAGGATGTCCGTTGCGCCGGCGCTCCCCGCGCTGTAGAGCCTCCGGAGGAGGCCGAGATACGCCTCGAGCTGATCCAGGCTCTCCTTCTCGAGTTCGACTTCCGCGCGGGCCCTCAGGGACTCGTAGAACGCAAGCTTCACGGCAAGCGCGAGATCGAGCGCGGCGAGCCGTCGCTCGCTCCCGAGCCTGTCAATGTCGAGCGAGAACTGGTCGGATTTGAGCGAACGCATCCCCGAGTCATAGACGGACTGGCGGACGGCAACGAGACCCCGCACTTCGCCTCCGTCGGTGATCGCGGGATCGTACCCGTACCTCGGAGGGACCGGGACGTAGATCCCGTCGACGACCGCCTGGATCTGCGGAAGGACCGTCGTCAGGAGCTCTGCGCGGGCGAGCGAAGCGGACCGGACGGCATTCTCCGCCGAGCGGAGCGCGGGGCTGTTCCTCGACGCAATGACAAGGCAGCTGTCGAGCGTGAGCGGCCCCTGAGCGGGTGCGCCCGCGGGGGTGCAGAAGAGCGTGCACAGGAGAAGAAGGAGGACGACGAACCGGTTCATTGTCGATCAGTCGCTCTCCGGGAAATGTCGGATACCCATGCGGCGGAAATGAGACACCCGTTGACCACGACGGTCCTCCTTACGTAGTGAGCGGCAGAGATTGCACCCGGGGGTGAATCGTACAATATACGCCAGAATCCTGAAAGGAACGAGAACAGCGGGCAAATTCGTTATATTCGGAATACAGGAAGAAACGACTCCGGGAGGGGAAAATCAACACTCATGACGGCGGGACGCGGCCAGCCGAACTCGCAGCGCTTTTCCTCAGGCTCGGGTTCACCGCGTTCGGAGGGCCCGCGGCGCACGTCGCGATGATGGAAGAGGAGGTGGTCCGGCGGCGGGATTGGTTCACGCACGAGGAGTTTCTCGACATGCTCGCCGTGACGAACCTGATCCCGGGGCCCAACTCGACCGAAATGGCGATCCACATCGGGTACCGGAGGGGAGGAACGGCGGGACTCTTCGTCGCCGGTCTCTGCTTTATCATTCCCGCGATGAGCGTGACCATCGCTCTGGCCTGGCTCTACACGGCGTACGGGATGGTCCCCGGGGCCGGGGGGACGATGGAGGGGATCCGCGCGGCGATCATCGCGGTGATACTCGGCGCGGTTTACCGCCTGGGGAAGCCGATCGCTTCCCGGCCGTTCATGATCGCGACGGGTGCGGCCGCGGCGATACTCTGCGCGTTCCGGATCGACCCTCTCCTGCTCCTTGCCGGCGCCGGAGGCGCGGGGATCATCTGGAGCCGCCGTGAGACCATACGACGGTACTTCGGCATTGCGATCGCCGCGCCGCTCCTCCCGTTCCTCCCGGCGGCCGGGTCCACGGTACCGGAATCATCCGCGGGACCGACGCTCGGGGGACTGGCACTGTTCCTTCTCAAAACAGGGGCGATACTGTACGGAGGGGGATACGTGCTTGTCGCGTTCCTTCAGGAAGGTCTCGTGGATTCACGGGGGTGGCTTACGCAGGGGCGGCTCCTCGACGCAATCGCCGTGGGGCAATTCACGCCGGGCCCCGTCCTCTCCACAGCGACGTTCATCGGCTACATCATGTTCGGGATTCCGGGAGCGATCGTCGCCACCGCCGCGATATTCCTCCCCTCGTTTCTCTACGTGCTCGCGGTCGGCCCGTTCGTCCCCCGGCTCAGGCGATCGCCCGTCATGAAGGGCTTTCTTGACGGCGCGAGCGCCGGGGCGCTCGGGTTGATGACGGGGGTCTGTTTCACACTCGGCGCATCGTCGCTGAGGAGCTGCGGGCCGGCGGCGATATTCCTGATTGCGCTCGTCGTCCTGTTCCGGTGGCGCATCAACGCCGCATGGATCGTCGCGGGAGGAGCCCTCGCGGGATGGGCCGCGGGGCTCCTCTGATCATCTCAGATCTCCGGGTGCGCGCGCATCGTGCGCGCGGCGTTCACCCATGATCTCATCGATCACGCTTCTCCCTTCACGCCGGGCTCCGGCCCGGGACCGCACCCCATGCGCCAGCCGGCGCGGAATTTCTCGCGCTCTTCCGGGGTCATCGACTCGAGCTTCTTCTCGAAATGGCGTCTCCAGCGCTCCCTCCGCCAGCCGTGGCCGTAACGCCACGGGCTCCACCCCCGGAGGAGTATGTGCGCCAGGAGCATCAGCGCGATCGACTGGCCGAAGGTTATCGCCGGACCGTGGAACAGATCGGGGACGGTCGCGTTCCAGAGGAACATGACGACGCCGCCGAACACCACGACCGCCGCGGCGGCAATGCCGAGAAAGAGAAATGCCTTTCCTATCCACCACTTTTTCATTGTGATTCCTTTCCTGTTGAGTGATTGCCTCGTATTCGATCATCCCGTGCGCCGGACGTCTCAGCGCGACATTTCCATGTAGAGATCCTCAAGCCGCCGGCGGAGAAACTGGACGGCGTAGCGCTTGCGCGAGAGGAGTGTGTTGAGCGGGTCTCCCGTGATCTCGCGGATTTCGTTGAAACTCCGCCCCTCGACCTCGTGCATGATGAACACCTGTCTCTGCTTCTCGGGGAGCTCTTCGAGAGCATCCGAGAGCTCCTCCGCAATGACCTCCCTGTCGTACCCCGCGTCGGGCCCTTCCACGGCGGCGGGGAGCACATCTGCAAAAGTCAACGGTGTGCCGTCGAGCGCCTCATCGAGAGACCTGTTGGAGGGACGCCTCCGCCTGTACCAGTCGATGATCTTGTTCCGGGCGACGGTGAAGAGCCACCCCGTCATCTGCTCCAGCGGCTCCGTGACGCTGTAGCTGGTGAGGAGCTGGTAGAAGACGTCCTGCAAAATGTCCTCCGCCTGGCTGTCGCTCGCAACACGCCTCCGGATGAATGCGAGGAGCCTCCCCCGCTGGCCTTCCGCGGCCTGCGCGATCCTGGTGTTCCGTATTATTGATTCCGCCGTGGCTTCCACTCCGGTGTCCTGATTTCTCCACCATGATACGCAGGAGGCTCAGGAATATTGTGCAGGTCAGAGAACAGTCGTGAATTGCCCCAAAACGAAGGGGCTGTGAAGGGAGCGCACTACATGTTTCTCAAGGTGAACTGTGGCCGGGAGGAGGGGGGCCGCGCACGCGGCGAAAACGCCTTACGGTGCCGCAGGGGGGAAATGTCCGGGTCCGCGCGCCGCTACGTCCAGAATATCTTCATCCCCCCCGGACCGATCTGCACATTCGGCGGGCGCATCTTCGTGAGGATCCGCACCGCGGTGAGCCCTCCCGTCAGGACGCACACCGCGCCTCCCCCCACGAGAAGCCCGAGCTTGCTCGTGGGCTCGGGATCCATGAACGCCAGAACGACCATCGCCGCCCCGGCGGCACTGAGCCCCACGGCAACGCCGACCGCGGACCATTCCCGCGGCGTGAGCTTCGCCTTGAGCCCCATCGCGGCGAGCGAATCGACTGCGGGGTCGAGCCCCACACGCGCGTCATCGATGAGAAAGACGGGGGTCTTCTGTTTGTACGCCTGCGCGAGCCGCGTGAACCACCCCTCCTCGCTCGTGCGAATCTGAATTTCTTCCATGCATCGACCTCGCTCAGAATTTCGGGACCACGTGAAGGTAGTACATCAGTAACGAACGCACGCCGGCGGTCTCCCCGGGACGCGTCTCATCCCGGAGCGGACCCCGTGAGACCGACCCGCCCGGGAATCCGCGTGAGAACGCACAACGCGATAACGATCACAAGACCGATCCAGAGAGCTCCCAGGATGACGCCCCCTGCACCGGAAAGACGCCGGCGCCGGACGGCGAGCCCCGATGCGATCCCTCCCAAAGCAAGGAACGGGAGGACAAGGAACCGTGCGCCAAACGCCGCGACCAGGAACGCCGATACGATAAGAAACGGGGCGAGAATGGCCAGACCCGCGCCCCAGGGGTAGCGCGGCTTTGAGCGGGAGAAGACAAGACCCAGGCCGAAGAAGAGCATCCCCGTGAGAAGAGCCGCCACCGGCGCCGGCGCCGCAAACAGGGCTCCCGTGACAAGAAGAAGCGCCACGATCCCCGCGGCGGGAGGGAACAACGGCCCGATCCCCGTGCCTTCCGGTTCACCCATGCAAACGGCCGACGATCTGGGAGGTCCCGAAGGGAGTTCCCTGCCGCGAAACGCCGGAGAGGCCGGCGTCGATCATCCAGCCGGACACCTCGCTCTCCGTGTACGTGTCCCCGGCCTCCGTCCCCACGAGCATGTTGAGGGCGAAGAGCGCGCCGTGCGACGGCGTCACGCGCTGCTCATCCATGATAAAATCCTGCACAACGACGCATCCCCCCGGACGGAGGGCCCGCGCGCACTTCCGGATCAGTTCCGCGTTTTCAGCCGGCGAGTTGCTGTGGACGATCGCGGAGAGGAAGACGACGTCGAAGTCACTCCCGAGATCGTCCCGGAGGTAGTTTCCCGCAACTGTGCTCACGCGTCCGGAGAGACCCTCCTTCGCTACATAGGCGGCCGTAAGCGTCAGCACCTCCGGAAGATCGAACACGACCGCGCTGAGGCCGGGCTTCGCCCTGACAAACGCCATCGCGTACGCCCCCGACCCTCCGCCGACGTCGAGCACCCTCGCGACGCCGTCGAGGGAAATCTGCCCGACGACTGCGGGAGCCTGCCGCACGGCCCGGTCATGCATCGCCGCGATAAACGCGGACACCCACTCCTCCCCCCCGCCGGGCGCGCCGGGCTGGGAGGCGCTCGTTCCGTTGTGCACGGCACCCGTCAATGTCGTCCACGTGTCCCACAGGTGTACGGTGTGCATCAACCCGCCGAGGTATCCGGGGCTCCCCTCGACGAGGCATTGCGCGGCGGCAACCGAGTTCGAGAACCTGCCGTTTTCTTTTTCGAGGAGACCCATCGCGCAGAGCGCGTTTAACAGGCGGTCCGTCGCCCGGGGGTCCGTTCCCAGAAGAGAGGCCACGGCGGCTGAGGTGTGCTTTCCCCCCCCGAGCGCCGTGAATATCCCGAGCTCATGGGCGGTAAGGAGTACGCGGCTCTCCTGGAACGCGTACGCAATGGAGCGAATCTGTTCGCGCGTCATCATCCGGTTTTCATCAGGCATGCGTGCACCCTCGTGGAGGATCACCCCCGCAGGGGGATTCAAAAGCGAAAGGAATGGACATACGGTTTCAAAATCAACAGCCCCGGGCGGCAGCGGGGCTTCCCCGATTGATTCTTTGACCTATTTCGCGTAACGTGTACGGCAGAAAGGACTTATCCCATGACATCGACACCGCGCGTCCAGCGCCTGCACGGCGGGACCCCCCTACTGAGACGCATCGAAGCACACGCGTGGGAAAACCGTGTCACGTTCAACCCCGCCTGTGCGTTCGTCAACGAGCGACCGCTCATCGAGTCGATCGTCCCCCTCCTCCCCTTCGACGCGAAAACGAAGGACAGCCTGCTGAAGCAGGAAGGTCTCTGCTTCCTTCTCTACCGGGCGCAGGGGACGCGGAGGGATGCATACGACCACACGCGCTCGTCGATGGGCCTGGCGGTCCTCAGTCCCGGACTCGAGCTCCTGGCGCGTCACGACCGGCCCGTCATGCTCCCCGATCAGCCGTACGAAGACCTCGGTGTGGAGGATGCCCGGATCACGAGGGCGGGGGACCGGTATTACGCCTTCTACACCGCGTATCACTCGGCAAAGCCCGCCAACCGGGTCCGGATCGCGGTGGCCAGCACGCAGGACTTTTTCCGGTGGGAAAAGCACGGACTCCTCAGGGGAGACTTCAACGGCGTCGACAACAAGAACGCGATGCTCTTCCCCGGGAAGATCGACGGTAAATACATCATGTTTCACAGGCCGATGGAAGGACCCGGCCGCATGTCGATCCACTGGGCGGAGGCGAGCGACGTCCTCGGGCCGTGGAAGACGCGCGGACTGCTCATGAAACCGCTCGGGAATCCTCTCTATGCGGACACATGGACCGGCGGAGGCCCCCCCCCGCTGCTCCTTCCCGACGGCCGCTTTCTCATCATCTATCATAACGGTAACCGGAAAGCGGACAACTCGCGCGTGTACGAACTCGCCATCGCCATCGGCGATCCGCACGCCAAAGGGTTCATCACCAGGAGAGACGAACCGCTGATGAGCCCGGAGACGCCGGCCGAAACCCAGGGGGACGCGGACCTCGGCGTGAACAACGTCGTCTTTGCGTGCGGGTGTTACACATTCCGGGGCGATCTCTACCTCCCCTACGCGGGGGCCGACAGCGTCGTCTGCGGCGCGATGATCAGCGCCGCGGAGATCGCCCGGTACGCGGGGGAGAGGTAGAGCGTTCAGCGGAGTGAGCTGACCCTGAGGTTTTTTCTGAACCGCCGGGGGGTGATCCTCGCGTCGCAGCGCACCGTCCTGCTCCCTCCGCCGTCGAGGTCGAAGACATTGTCGTCGAAGACGACATCCGTTCCTTCCACTTCGAGCCGCACGCAGCGCGCTATTTTCCGTGCGTGCACGGTCACCGCATACGAGATTCCCGGGCCGCGGGCGACGGACCAGGCGAGCCCGGGATCGGGAAGAGCGGCGTGCTTGGGCTCGGTAAAGTAGTACCGGTTCTCGACGGACATGCCGTTCTCCGCGGTGAACAGGGCGCGCAGGTAGTGACGCCCCGGATCGACGGCGCGGAGGTCTTCGGGCCTGATGGTCATGCAGCGGGCCGACGCGTCGGCGTTCAGACGGAGACGCTCGGTTCTCTTCATCACCGGGCGGCCGTTGAATGAGAGCAGCGCGACCTCAAGCGTTCCCGTCGCGGGGACCGGAAGATCGCTCGTGACCCAGACTTCGGTGCCGCCGCCCGCCCCCCTGAAGCTGACAAGCAGAGGGGCAAAGAACCGCCTGGCGAAATAATACGCCGCCTTCGGGCGCAGCGCGCTGTCGATCACCGACCAGCTCGTGACGGGCCAGCAGTCGTTGAGCTGCCAGAAGAGCACCCCGGCGGTGCCGTACTTGCGCCGGCGCCAGTGCTCGGCGGCGCGTTTCAGGGCCTCCCCCTGCACGATCTGTCCCTTCGCAACAAAATCCCCGAGGCCCGCCGGCAGACGGTGGTGCGCCGCCACGAAACGGAGAAGCCTCTCCGTCCCCTCCACCTGCTTGTTGTGATGTTCCATCACCGCGCTCTGGGGGTGCCTGTCGGGGGGGATCGTGACCTCGAGGAACGTCGGAAGGTTCGCCGGCCCCTGGAACCCGAACTCGGTCACGAACCGGGCGTTGTCCTTTTCATACTCGGGATAGTCCTTCCACTGGCTCCAGACCTTCCACTGATGGTGATTGCCGTTCGATTCGTCATTCGGGAATCCATCGCCGAACGGAGAGCTCCGCCAGTACGGGCGCGTGCCGTCGAGACTCCGGAGGACGGACGGGAGGAGGTCCCGGAAAATCTTCGCGCCCCGCATGTCGTCGGGGGTCTTCCCGGGGTGCTCCGTACAGAAGAGCCACTCGCACTCGTTGTTTCCGCACCAGAGGACGATGCTCGGATGGTTGCGGAGCCGCGCGACCGCCTTCTCCGCCTCGTCCCTCACCTGCCGTAAGAACCACGGGGAGTCGGGGTATTCGCCGCAGGCGAACATGAAGTCCTGCCACACCATGAGGCCGAGCCGGTCGCACAGGTCGTAAAAGACGTCCTCCTCGTAGAACCCTCCTCCCCACACGCGCACCATGTTCATCCCGGCATCCTTCGCCATCCGGAGGAGCCGGTCGTATGTCGCGGGAGAGATCCGGGGGATGAAACTGTCCGCAGGGATCCAGTCCGCACCCTTGCAGAAGATCTTCCGCCCGTTCACCTCGATGATGAACGACTTCCCTTCCCCGTCCTTCGCCTGCAGGAGCCGCACCGTCCGTATGCCGAACCTGACCTCCTTCTCGTCCAGGACCTCCTCCCGGTCAAGGAGCGTAAAGACGGCGGAGTAGAGGGGCTGTTCCCCGTGGCCGTTCGGCCACCAGAGGTGCGGATCGGGAACGCTCACCGTCAGCTCAACGCTCCCTCCGCGCACGTCGCGCGCGTATTCGGCGGCGCGGCCGGGACCTCCGAGAAAAAGGCGAAGCGCCAGCCGCCCGGCGCCCGCGCTGATCACGCGCGCGGAGAATTTGACGACGGCCTTCCCGGCCGACACGGAAACCACTTTTGCGCAGGGATCCGCGAGGCGCCCCGCCGAGTACGCCTCCAGGGCAATGCCGCGCCAGATGCCCGAGGTCGTGAGCTTCGGCCCCCAGTCCCAGCTGAAGGAATATTGCGCTTTCCTGGCGTAGACGCGATGGGATTCCAGCGCAACCTCGAGCCGGCCGTTCTCCGCTTCGAGCTGCTTTGCCCGGAGGACGGGCGAATCGAACCGCACGCTCAGGACGTTTTTCCCCGCGCGCAGGAACCGCTTGACGGGGAAACGGTGCTCGACGAACATGTCCGCGGTGGAACCCACGAGGCGCCCGTTGCAGCGGATCGTCGCGTACGTGTCGAGTCCGCCGGCGACGAGGTCGACCGCGGCGTCCGCGAGGAACCCCTCCGGGACACGGAACTCCTTCATGTACTCCCACCCGATCCCGTCGACCCACTGCACGTCGTTTTCCTGCATCCTGTAGAAAGGATCGGGGATGAGGCCGCACGCCATGAGATCGGTGTGCACGGTCCCCGGAACGGTGGCCGGATGCCAGCGGAGCGCGTTCTTCCGTGAGGCATCCAGGGGTTCGCTCCCTTCCATCCCCCTGAATTTCCACGCACCGCCGAGATCAAGTGTCTTCATACCCATGTGGCAAGTTTATCCATCCCTCCCCGGGGGGGCCATCGCTCATTTCAAAACCACAAGCCGCCGGCTCTGCGCGAAATCACCCGACTGCAGACGGTAGAAGTATATCCCGCTCGCGAGATTGCCGGCGTCAAAACGGACCGTGTACGTCCCGGGATCCCGTATCCCGTCGACAAGCGTCGTCACATCACGCCCCAGGACGTCGTACACCCTGAGCGTCGTCCACTGCCGCCGGGCGACGTCAAACCGGATGTTCGTCGACGGGTTGAACGGATTCGGATAATTGGGATAGAGCCCGAACGCCCGGGGGACCTCCCGGGACACAGCGGGGGGGATCCCGCTCGTGAGTCCGGAAAGGGAGGCGATCTCCGCCAGGCCGAGCCCGTAGTCGTAGAGCCGGACGTCATCGAGGACCCCGTTAAAACCGTACAGATTGTCGGTCGGCAGATCCTGTCCCATCGTCAGCGCGTACGAGGTCATGTTGATAGGGCCGGAGAAGGGGGTGAACGAATCGAGCGCGCCGTTGATGTAGATCTCCATGTCCGTCCCGTCATACCGCACGGAGACGTTCACCACGCTGTCAAGGACGAGCGGCGTGGCGGCATCGAGATCCTTCGTCTGGCTGAGGGAGTTCTTCACCGTCCACCGGAGTGCGTTGGTCCCCGGCGTGACGGAGATCTTCCACCGGTTCTGCCAGCTCCCGTGGGAGATGACGTACTGCTCGCGACCCGGGTAGAAGGCAGCCGGCTTCACCCACAGGTTGACCGTGACAGCGCCCTGAAAGTTGAGCGCCGTGTCGTCCGGCACGAGGATGGAGGCCGACACGCCGTCGAATGCATAGGCGCCCGCGGGGTTTCCGAACCGGTCATTCACCGGAACCGCTCCGTTGACGGCGCCGTTGTGGCCGTGGCCGGTTGCGTCCGCCGCGCTCCCGTCGAGCGGATAGTATGCGATGAGATTCCCGGTCTGCACCACGGAGAGGTCGCGCACCTCCAGCGCGATGCTGTCCGCGCTCTGCCCCCCCTTCCCGTCGTCCACGCTCAGCCGGACCACGTCATTCGCGGCGGATCCGGGGGCGCGCCACGTGACGGCGGGCCCCGTCCCGCTTATCGAACCTGCCGAGGCGCTCCACGAATAGGTGAGGACGCCGGAATCGGGATTGCTCACGATGCAGGAGAGGGCGGACGACGCCCCCAGGTCCACCTTCCGCGGAACGGCCGCCATCTTCAGTATCACGGGGGGATGGACGATCGCCGCGACGACCTGGAGCGTGTCGCTCGCCGCGGCGCTTCCCCCGTGCCCGTCGCTCACGGTGCACGCGATTACATACACGCCGGGGGTGTCCGGCGCGGTCCACACGACGACAGGCCCGCTCCCGGCGATCATGCCCCGCGGGGAACTCCAGAGGTACGTCAGCGCGTTCGAGTCCCTGTCCGCGGCTGCACAGTAGATGTTCACCGGCGTGCGGACGGACATGCGGGAGGAGTCGGGGGAGAGGCTCTTGATCCTGGGGGGGTGGTTTCCCGAATACCCGTTCCGGTAGTCCACGACGACGCCGTTAATCAGCGTTTTGTCGAGGACGCTCGTCATGGCGCCCCCCGCGGGGGCGACGACGACGACCGAGGCCGATCCCGCAGGGACCGTCACGGAGACGGTCCCCGTCACCCCGGTCGCGACGAACGCCTTCGTCACGGTGTTGTACAGATCGTACGAGCCCGCGCCGAGTGCAAGCGCCACCGCCGTATCGGAGGCGTAGGGATTGAACAGGCAGTACGTCGGGTACGCGGCGGCATGGAAATAGTCGGTTTTCAGGAGATCCAGACGGAGAATTCCCGCCACGTTCGTCGTGTCGATGATCCCGCCGAGGATCCCGGCATGCGACGCGCCGTAGAGGCCGTAATTCGTCGACGCCCAGCCGCCCCGGACCGCGTCGCCGGTGGCGAACGGGGAGACCGTCCCGTCAGCCAGGCTGAACTGGTGCATCGATTCGTGCGCGATGGAAGAGAGCGGGTCGTACTGATGGGCCCAGGCCGCGCTGTCCTGGTGATCGTCGGGGAGGTAGCCCGCGTAGAAGAGCCGTGAGGCGTTCGCGACGTTCAACACCCATTTGCCGACCGCGCGGGCGTACCGGTCGTCGTACCGCACCAGGGGAACGAGGGCCCCCGCCTGCTCCGCGCCGTTCATGAAGAACGCGTAGTCGTTCGACGTGCTCGCCTCGCCGATGAGCCCCGAGCAGTCATCCCCCCCCCAGTTCCCCACGATCGCGCCCCATTGCCGGAGCGTGAGGTTCCCGTTGGAGAAGCACCAGTTCATCATTTTCGCGACGTCGTATGACGTCCCGAGCTCGGCGTTCATCCGGGCGGCGGCGTACGTGCCGTACGGAAGCTGGAGCTCGTACGACGGGTTCGTCGTGAAGACGAGGAGGGACTCGAGCGAAAGCTCCGCCCCGACGCGGAAGTCCTGGTTTCCGGTCCGGAGGAACGCCATGTACTCCAGCCAGGCGATCGCCCCGGCGGCTTCGGGCTCCGGGACGCTCGAATCGTTCGGCTTCATCGTGATGAGATTGAACGCGCGGTGATTCACGTTCGCGAGGCTCCAGGGCTTCGTGCTCCCCCCCATCGCGCCGATCGCGGCACGCCATCGCGAGGCCACGACGGGGATCCTGCTCCCGAAGTCCCCGGCCGCAGGATACAGGCTCGCGATCTGGAACGCGAACACGTTCGGCATCGTCTCGTACCACCAGTCGCTGCCGGTCCCGGAGGAGGGGGTGTTGAGGTACACGTTCTGCCCGTCGGCGCCGTTGAACCACTCCTGTCCCATCACCACCCAGTTCGTCCCCGCCTGATTGCTCTTGTCGATCCCGACGAGGCTCGCGCCGACAATCGCCGGCAGGCACGTCACCGCCTCCCCGCTGTATGACGGCGAGCCGACGTAGCTCTGTATCCTGAAGCTCTGCTGTCCCGGATAATTGACGGTCCCCGCGTAGAGCTGTATGAGCGGGAGATACCGCCCCGTCCTCGACGCGTCGAACGCGATGGAATCGAACGACGCGGCCGCGGCCTTCCAGTTCCGCATCAGGTACGGTGAAGGCGCGTCCGGCATCTGATCGATCCGGGGGATGGCGATCTGCTGCGAGAAACACTCCGCGGCAATGAGAACGGAGAGGACTGCGCCCGCCAAACCCCGGCGGATTCCCGGCCCGGTTCGTTTCCTCATGGGATCTTCTCCTTCCTGCGAAAGGCCCTGCTTCTGTCGCCCTCGTAGACCGAAAGTACACCCGTGGCGGACTCCCTGGCGAGTATCACCTCGGTACCGGGCGGCGCGCGGAAGAGCGCCCAGGAATATCTCTCCGTCCGTCCCGCCGAGACCTTTCTCGAGTGGAGGAAGGCGGCCGCCGGGGGATACCGTTCCACTTCGACGAGCGTATAGAGTGCTTCGATCGTGGACTCCGCCCCGGAGTTGAGGTTGAGCGTGAGCGAATCCCTGATGCCGTCGAAACATCTCCCTGTCCGCGGGTCGTACACGGGACGGCCCGCCGGGTTGTTTCCCGTCAGCCAGGAAGCGGCGAGTCCCGCCATGACGAGGTACTCCGTGTCACCGGTCGCCTCGAAGAGCCTGAGGAGCCCCACGGCCATGGGGCGGACGCCGTAGGCGATCTGATCGAATTCCTCCCGGGGTGCGGCGCCTGCGATGTCCCACTCTCTCAGGAACCCGTCCATCAACAGGCGGCCGTACCAGCCGCGCGCTTCGCGCACCGCCGATGCCACCAGGGCGGAGTCGTGCAGCACAGGTCCCGCCGCGGCGAGCGCCTGCGTCTGTCCGTTCCCCCACATGTGCCACTGCGTCTCCCATGAGCGGTGGAGACCGTACGGGGCGGTCGTCCCGTCCCCGTCCTGCATGACGAGCAGACCGCGGGCGAGTTCCTCGATGAAACGGGAGAGGGAATCGCCGGGCGAGATCCTCCGGTATTCAAGGAGCCCCAGGAGAAGTTCCGACGTCACGTCGGCCCCCGATTCGAAGAGAAGCCACCGGGGGATCCGGCAGCCCGCAACCGTCTTCGTCGTGCCGTACTCTTTGAGCGACGCGGCCACGAGCCGCATCATGCGTGCGACGCGACGCGTGAGATCCCCCGCGAAGGCAGTGTCGCGATCCGCGAACACCCTTCCTCCCGTCGCCATCGCCCAGAGCCCGCGCGAGGCCCACCATCCGAACGACTTCAGACTCGTCCGCCCCGTCGTGTTGATCGTGTGATCGGCGCGGATGAAGTTGTAGAACTCCCCGTCGGGCGCCTGCATGTGCATGACAAATCCGAGGAGCCCCCGGGACCGGGCGAGGGAGGCGGTGTCCCCCGTAAGCTCGTAGCTCCGCATGAGCATGACGGCGGCCCGGGCCGCGTCATCGACGCATGCGATCCCCTCCGGGCCGGATTCCGCGGCCGCGGCCCAGCGGTAGTCCGGATAATTCGCGTAAATGTGCACGATCGTGACCGAATCCCCGCCGAGGGAGATACGCTCGAGCAGACGGTCCAGGTGCGAGAAGTTCACGGCGCTGCGCGGGCCGGCACCGGCCCCGGCGAGCGCGCAGAGGATCGGAAGCATCGCGAGTGTCATGATCCCGGCACGATCATATTCTTGAGGGCGCGCCCCGCGCGGAGGGAGTCAAGGGCATCGTGGACCCCCTCGAGCGGATATCCGCGCACGGCAAGGGGGGCGACGCGCACGACGCCTCCCTTCAGGAGCGCGATGGCGCGCTGGAACGTGAAGGGGTTGACGTACGATCCCGCGATCGTCAGCTCCCGGAAGTAGACCGCATTCGGTTCCAGGGGAATCGTCTCGCCGATGGGGCACACGCCGAAAAACAGGACCCTCCCTCCACGGCGGGCGAGCTCGAGGGACGCGCGCGCGGTGGCGCCGGTCCCCGCGCAGTCGATGACCACGTCCGCGCCGATCTCCGTGGTGTCCATGACCGCCCGGCGCAGTGCGCCGGACCCCGGATCGACCACGAGCGACGCACCGAGCGCGGCGGCGATTTTCCGTTTGTATTCCAGGGGCTCGCTCACGACCACGGCGGCCGCGCCTCCGTGCAGCACGAGCTGGAGCATGACGAGCCCGATCGTCCCCCCTCCCAGTATCGCGACGGTATCCCCCGGGCGTACGCCGGCCCGGTCCATCCCGTGCACCGCGCAGGAGACAGGCTCGATAAACATGCTCTCCTCCGCCGTCAGCTCCCGGGGGATCGTGTAGAGCGCGGAGGCGGGAACGATGCTGTACTCCGCCATGCCGCCGTCGATGTCGACGCCGAGCGCGCGGAGCCCCGTGCAGAGGTGGACGAGGCCGCGCCTGCAGTACGGGCAGCGCCCGCAGGAGATGTTGGGGTCCACGGCGACATGGGTCCCCTCGGGGATCCCCTCCGGGCTGTCCCCCGGATCCGTGACAAATCCCGCGTATTCATGCCCCAGGACGACCGGGGGAGTGGACCGCGAGGTCCCGTCGACGATGTGGATGTCGGTGCCGCAGAGACCGCACGATTCGACCTTGATGAGCACTTCGCCCGTCCGGAGCGCGCGAAGCGGCTTCGACTTGACGCGGAGGGAACCGGGCTTTTCGAGTTCGGCGACTTTCATGCGCGTCTCTTCATGGATTTGTCCCGCCTGCGGCGCCGCGAAGAGATCGCGCTCCGCCGGCAGTGATTGTCAGGACCTGGGGACGGAGTGTGCCGGGAAATTCGAACGTCGTGATCAGTGTGCCGTCGGAGGTCCTTTCCGTCGCCCCTGGATCCACGTTCTTCCCGTCGACGGATGCCGCGGCGGGGGAGGAACCTCCCGCGAAGCGCGCAACGACCCGGTGTCCGTCGAACGATGAAATCACCGCCCGGAGGCCGCGTCCCCCGAGCGGACGGCACTCCCGGACGATCGCGTTGACGCCGGTCAGGCAAGCCGATCCCGGCTCATCCCCGGCAACGCTCCAATCACCGCTTTTCATCCGGTCCAGAGGAAAAATCCCCGACGGGGAGAGCATGCCACCCGCCGAGAGGACCGCCCGGTTCGCTTCCGTCCCGCGGATACGCACTCGATGCGACGCGCCGAACCCGACCTGAGCGGAAGCATCCGGGAAGGCGCCGGGCTGGTCCCCGATGCCGATATTCCATTCGGTCTCCCTGAAGCCCGCGAGCGCGTACAGCGTCCCCAGGTAGAACCCACCGGCCCAGAGGAAGGACGGCTTGTCGATCGCACCGTAGTCCGGCGACGACGTATCCGCAAAGCGGTACTCGTAAAACGCCGGCTGACCGCGGGGACTTGCCGAGACGCCGTCGAGCGTCATGACCGTCCGGAAGAACCGGAGCGCCTCCCCGGTCCGCCCCGCGGCGACGAGTCCCTGTGCATACCACGCGTTCGCGTGCGGCCAGACGCCGCCGTTCGCGTAGAGGTAGGGGTCTCCCGCCTCGTTCGTCGGGAAACGGAAGTAGGCCCGGACGGAATCCGTATGGAAATCCGGGGGCATCACGTTCCGCACGCCGATCCGTTCGTCCACGAGCTCACGCCGCGCGGTCTCAAGGAGCGCGAGCGCCCTCCCGCGGGGGAGGACTCCGTACACCGCTCCCAGGAGGGAGCCCATATAGAAATGGTTGTCGGGATCCTCCCCGTTGGCGTTCGTGAGATATCCCGCGCTCTGCTTCCAGAGCCGGGCGTTGAGCGCCCGTTCCATGCCGTCGGCGAGGAGCTCGTAGCCGGGGAGAAGGGAGAGGTCCCGGCGCATGAACGAGCAGAGGTAACAATAGTCGCGAAGCGCCCTGATCGTGAGAATGGTGATATAGGAACGGGGGCCCTCCCTCCTTCCGATGTCCCACCAGTCCGGCCTGAACGCGTACATGAGGCTGTCGGCGTGACGCTGCGTGAGGACCTCTTCGAGGCTCTTCCGGGCGAGCGGAAAGAGCCGCGCGACCATCGCGGTGTCTGCGGAGTGGCGGAGATACCGGGCGACGATTTCGATAAACCAGAGGTGGTTCCAGTTGTCGGGCGTGCAGAGCTCGGTTTTGAAGCCGTCATCCCTCCAGTAGCGTGCGTGGGGAATGATCCCGTTTTCGGCCCATCCCGCGATGGTCTCCAGGTCCCGCGCGACCCGCGGGACGTCAAACCAGACCGCCGCCAGATCGGTCAGCAGGACGTCATGCGTGAAGAAGAAGTTATACTCCGCCGGGCAGGGCATCGGGACGATGCGGCCGTCGAGCGAGTGCGCATTGGAGGCGAGAAGCGCGCACGCCCAGTCCGCCGACCTGTCCACCGTCGTGTCCCCGGTGCGGGGGGCATGAGCGAGCTGACGCCGGACGAGCGCATCGTACGCGGCGATCTCCTTTCCCCAGCCAGTCCGGAGCGCCGCGGCGGAACGCCTCCACTCCGCCCCACGCGAGCTGAATATCCCGAGGCGGATCGTGATGCGGGCCCCCGGGGCGAGATTCTTCCCGTAGGTGAATGCAGCGACGGGCCGCCCCTGGCGATCCCGCGCGAGCGTTTTCCCGCCCGGCTCCGCGTGCGACGTGAACCATGAGGGATTCAGCGGATCGGGACCCACATCATCGGCCGAAGAAGTCCACGACGCCGGCGGAGCTCCCAGGTTCTGAACGACAACCGCCGCCAGCCGCGTTTCCGGCCGGTCGAAATGTACGGCAAGAGCCTTCCCCCCAACATCGTATTCGGTCCATGCGCTGTCAAGCCATGCGAATGTCTGGCAGGTGCGGAGCACGGTCCGGCACTGGACGCAGGCCTCGATATCGATCGGGACTCCCGTCCGGTTTTCGGCAGTGAGAGTCCAGAGGAGACCGTGCGCGGCGCTGAAGAATTCGTACGAGGAGGTCCACCGGAGGTCCGCGTCGTCACGGTGAAACCTGACCCGGTGGGGGGAAAGAGTGTAGGCCCAGCCCTCAAGGCCGATGTGACGCGCGGGCCCGCCGTTCGTCCGGACGCCGACGATGAACGGGGCCGACTCCCCCCTCTTCCAGTAGTCCCTGCTCATGTCGATGCTGTTCGCGGCCGGCTCGTAGAAACTTATGCGGGAGGGGAGCGGCCTGCTGCCGTGGAATTCGGCCCCGGCATACGGCCCTCCCACCTCGACCTGTCCGTACAGGCCGGAAAACCCGCGGGTGATGGCTTCCTGCCCGGAAGCGGAAACGACGAACAGGAGCGCGAATGCCGGCGTAAGTATTCTGATCATCCCTTGATCCCGCTGGATGCCATGCTTTCGATGAAGTAGCGCTGGAAGAACATATAGGCGATGATCACCGGAAGGGAGAGAAGCGTCGCGGCGGCAAGGAGGTACCCGAGCTGCGTCTCCGCCTGCCCGCCGGTCGTGAATATCGTGACAAGCTGCGGCATGGTCATGAGGGATTGCTCGCGGACGACCATCAGCGGCCAGAGGACTTCGTTCCAGTTCGCCATGAACGTCAGGAGCGCCACGGTGATGATCACCGGCCGCGACAGGGGCCAGATGATGCGGAAGAGGATCATCAATTCCGAACACCCGTCGACACGCGCCGCGTCGATCAGCGCCTGCGGGATCGCCATGAAGAACTGGCGGAAGAGGATGATGCCGAACGCGCTCATCATCGCCGGGGCGATGAGCGCCATGTACGTGTCCGTCCAGCCGAGCTTCACGATGAGGATGTACTGGGGGATCAGGACGATCTGGAACGGGATCGTCATCGTGAACAGGATGAGCATATAGAGCGTCTTCCTGCCGAGAAACCGGAGCCTCGCCAGCGCATACCCGACCATCGATCCGAACACGACGACGGAGGCGGTTGTCGCCGCCGAGACGATCATGCTGTTCACGAACGCCCGCGCGATCGGGATCTTCAGGATGACCTGCGCGTAGCTCTGCAGGGAGAACTTTCCCGAGAAGAGGTTCAGGTTCGCGATCGCCAGCTCGGGCTTAAGCGAGCCGGCGAGCATCCAGAGAAACGGGTACGCGAAGACGACGGCGCCCGCGAGAAGGGCCGCGTATTTGAGGAATGCCTTCACGTGGGGATCTCCGATTCGATGACGCGGCGCTGGAGCACGACCACCCCGAGGATGACGAGCGCATAGACAAACCCGAGCGTGGCCGCGTATCCCATATGCCCGAAGGAAAACGCCTGGTTATAGATGTAGAGCATCCCGGAGAGCGTGCTCTGCATCGGCCCCCCCCCGGTGAGGACGTACGGCTCGATGAAGAGCGAAAACCCGCCGATCGTCGAGAGGACCACGATGACCACGATCGTCGGGTTGAGCATCGGGAGGGTCACGTAGCGGAACTGCGTGAACGGACGCGCCCCGTCGAGGCTCGCCGCCTCGTAGAGCTCGCGCGGGATGTTCTGAAGCCCCACGAGGAACAGGACGATGTAGATCCCCACGTTCTTCCACGTCGCCATGATCGCGATCGAGGACATCGCCACGCGGGGATCGACGAGCCAGGGGACGGAGGGGAGCCCCGTCGCGTGAAGGATGCTGTTCAGGATCCCCTCGTCGAACGAGTACATCTGCTGCCAGAGGATCGTGACCGCGACGCCCGAAACGACGACGGGGAGGAAGTACAACGCCCGGAAGAGGCCGCGCCCCCTGACGCCGGTGTTCAGCAGCAGGGCGAGCGCGAGCGCCACGACGACCTGGAGCGGTATGTGGATCACGAGAAAGGTGAGCGTATTCAGGAGCGACCGGTAGAACAGCGCGTCGCCGATGAGCCGGTCGAAGTTCTTCAGCCCGATCCACTCCATCGGCGTGACGATGTTCCACCTGTTGAAGACAAGGACCAGGGAGAACAGGAGCGGATACGCGACGAACGCGCAGAAGAATATGACGTACGGGAGAATGAACCAGTACGCTCCCCTGTCGCTCCCGCGCACTCCCCGGACGATGTCGCCGAGACGGGTCACCTGTTCCACTCCACAATAAGCGCCGTGCGTCCCATGGCGTCGCCGATCGCGCGGGCGGGGGTGACGCGGCCGTAGACGGCGCACGCCTCGTATTCCTGCGCGATGCCGTCAAAGATCTCCTTGAGGTCCGGGGCGTCGTCCATCCCGCGCGTGTACACCGCCTGGCGGGCGAACTCCGCCATCGCGGGATTCCCCCGGAAGTACGGCGCGAAGAGCGGGTTCTCGAGAAGGTCGCCCCGGACGGGGATCTGGTCGCATATGCCGAGAAGGAGAAGGTCGTGCTCGGCGGTGACGAGGAATTTCACGAATTCCCACGCCTCCTTCGGATGCTTCGTCGTGCTGAATATCGATATGTTCTTGTAATCGCCGTACGTGTACACGGGTCCCCGGTGGTCGTCCGGGACCGGAACGGGGCCGACGGCGAATTCCATCTGCGGCGCGAATTTGCGGATCGACGCCACCTCCCATGGTCCGGAAAAGTGGGTGGCCTTCTTCCCGAGGAGGAACGGGTCTCCCCCCTGGAAAAATGTCCGGGGGAAATATTTCCGCCCGTAGCACTCCCTGAAGAAGGCGAACACCTCCGCGGCGGCGCTGTCGCCGAACGACGGACTCCCCGCGGTGAAGAGGGTCCTGCCGCCGGAGGCGGCGATGTAGAACGGATAGAAATCGAACAGGCGCTGCCACCAGATCGGCCGGACGTCCCTGTCGCCCATCCAGACGGCCTCCGCCGCCCCCGCGTACCGGTGCGCGGCGACCTTTTCCCCCGCCGCGAGATACTCACCGTACGTCGCGGGGACGCGATCCACGCCGGCTTCACGGAGGAGCCGCATGTTGCAGAACATCATGACCGGGTTCGATTTCCACGGCACCTCGTAGAAGTGCCCGTCCCCGACGCGGAAGCGGTCCAGGAGCTCCCGCGGGGTGCGCAGGCTCATCAGCGAATCGAAATCCGGGAAGTCGTCGAGCCGCACGAGACCGCCGGCCTGCGTGTAGTCGTGGAGCGCCCCCGGCCAGATGTTGGAACAGACGTCCGGGGTCGTTTTTCCGGCGATCGCCGCCAGGAGGACTTCCTCGGTGGAGATGCTCACCGGGATGGGCTGCATGTCGACGCGTATCCCCGGGTGGAGGCGGTTCCAGAGGGCGACGAGCGTATCGGCGAGGAGGATCTCCTGCGGATTCGGCGCCGGCCAGTACGTCAGGACGATGCCGGGGGTACCGGCGGGACCGGATCCGTCCTGCCGGGCGCAGCCCGCACACAGGACGAGCGCGCAGAACGCGGCAAGGAGATGACGACTCACCCCCGGCTTCACATCCATGTCTGCCACCCGAAATCGATGACCGGGAATGCCGGGTGGGGGAAGGTCCCCCCTTTTTTCGCGATGTACACGTCGATCGCTTTCGGATCGTTCTCGACGTCCACGGGGAGAGTCATGAGGACCTCGTCCTTCACGACGACCCGGTACTTTTGTTTGAGCGCGAGGATCCTGTGGAGCATGTTCGCCCGCAACCCGGATTCATAACAGTCAGAGCGGACCTTTTCCCTCACGCTCCCGAACGTCTGCACGGCCCCGCTGTCGGACCGGTAGTCGCGCCGGTGCGCGTCATAATATGCGCGCAGGGTCGAGTCGTCGAGCGCAACGAGGCCGCCGAGGTCGTTTTTCTCCTCTCCGAAGAGGATCTTGTCCTCCCACCAGCCGAGCTGTTTCCTTACCGGATCCCGTCCCTGCAGACGCCTGGCCGTCGCCCGGTCCACCAGCAGCCTGTCGCGCACCATGCGCCAGACAAGCTCCTCCACGGAGACAAAGAACGACTTCTCGTCGCCGGTATTCAGCCTGAAATACGTGTCCCGGGCCCTGTACCACGAGAGGAATCCCTCAAGCCGGATGCATCCCCCGGCGAGCGCGACGAGCGTGTCGCGCCCGCGCGCGTCGATGCGGGAGAGCGTCGCGGAGTCCGCCCCGGGGCGGGACGCCAGGTCCCAGAGAACGAGCTTTTCAGGTTTGACCCAAATGCGCGCGAGCCATTCCTCAAGCACGTCGAACGTCCCGCGGATGATCACGGGATCGTGTTCCAGCATCAGCCGGCGGACGTACGGGTCGGAGAGACTGTCCGACCGCTCCTGCGTCAGCGCGCTCCGGGCGTCCTCCTCCAGTTTCAGGGATTCCGTTTCGCTCAGGCTGAGGTCCCTCCAACCGCCGGTGATTCTGAGGACGTACCAGCCGTCCGGGCCCCGCACGGGCGCGGAATTCCGGCCGGCCCGGAGCGTTTCGGCGACGGCCGCAAGAACCGGGCCCGCGCGCCTGAGCTTGAAGAGGGTCGTTTCCATCGACCGGTCATCGCTCTTCACCCCGCCCTCGAGCTGCCGGGCGAAGAGCGTATCAAACGGCGCGCCCCGCTTGAGCGCGGAAGAGAGAAACGCCCCCCCGGCATCGCCCGGGGCGAACAGCCACCGGAGGGAATAGTGGATGCGCTCTTCGCGCACCGCGCGGGCGATCTCCCCGGCCGTCACGCGGACGTTCGCCAGGACGTCGTCCCTGTAGAGCTCCTCCGTCGCCAGGTCCCCTTCCAGCTCTTCGAGCGAGCGCCTGACCCGCTCGGACCGGCCGAGACCCCGGGCCCTTGCGTCGAGCGCGAGGAGCTTCTCGTTGACCATAAACTCAAGATAGCGCTTCCGCGAATCTTTCTGACGCTTCGCGAACGCGGGACCGAATTCGTAGCTGAGAAGGAACTCCTGCGCGGTGATGGCAACGTCCCCTACGGTCGCCACGACGCGCGTGAAGTTCTTCGGATCGGTGACCGGGTAGTGCCTCTCCATCTCGCTCCCGGGCTGGGTACGCGCGGAAGGCGCGGCGATCGCGAAGAAGGCGGGGATCAGCGGGACGCACCGCAGACCCGGCATGCGGAGGAAATGAAAGCCCAGGCGCGGCACGTTAAAACCTTGCGGACAGGGAGAAGACGTTGATGTTCGAGAGTCTTCCCATGTCGCGGAATGCATAATCGAACTTCACGGTCGTGCCTCCGCTCAGGAAGCTCGCCGACGAGAGTCCGAACCCGAGCGAAAGGCCCCCCTCCCTGTCGGGGAGACCCAGAGAATTGAATCCCCCGCGCAGGAACAGGACGTCCTGGAAGGCGAACTCCCCGCCGACGTTCACGCTCTCGTAGTTGTCGTTCGGGTGCAGCGCGTCGGCCGCAATCGTGATGCGGTAATTATCGGTCTTCAGGGGGGTGGTCGAGACCCCGATCTGGAAGAGGAGGGGCAGGTCCCACGCGTCCATCTCGATGTCCTGCGGAATCTGGCTGTTCGTCCCGGGCTTCGTCGCGTCCAGGATACCGAACTGCCTGGCGTCGCGCCCCGACATCTTCATCGTGGTGCCGAAATTGGAAAGCGAAGCGCCGATCGTCAGCCCCCCGACGAGGTCGGTCCGGAATATCGTCCCGACGTCGAGCGCGAACGCGTTCGCGCTCTCGTGCCAGATCGTCTCCTGGATGTACTTCGCGTTGAACCCGATCGTAAACCGGTCCGTCAGCCTGTGCGCGTACGAGAGCCCGACCGCGAGGTCCCCGGCGCTGAAGTACTCGCCGTCCCCCTCCGGCATCGCCACCGTCGTCACCTTCATGTCGTCCATGCTGAGGGAGGTGACGTTGACGCCGACGGTCCCGAATTCCTCCAGGGGAAGGACGAACGACGCATAATCAAACCGCGTCCCCGCGATCCAGTTCGTGTGCATCGCGAGGACCTCGCTCTGCGCGAGCCAGGCGCTCCCGGCGGGATTCCAGTAGAGCGACGTGGCGTCGTTGGCCACGCTCACGAACGCGCTTCCCATGGCCACCGCGGAGGCGCCGACGGGAATCTCGAGAAACGTTGCCGCGACGGTCCCGCTTTTCGACGTCCCCTGGCCGAGCATGGCGCACGGAAGGAGAAGCGCGATCGCCGCAAGCGAACAAAGAAATGTTTTCATAGGAGGAGCGTCCGCGAAGTTTGTCTCGTTCATTTCACAACGGCGAACCTGCTGACGTGGGTGCCGATTCCCGGGGCGTCCACGTGGTAGACGTATACCCCGAACGCGATATCCATGCCGTCACGGGACACCAGGTTCCACGGCTCCTGCCCGTCGTCGATCCCCGACTGGTGCTGGATGGTCTGCACGAGGTGGCCGCTTATCGTATAGATCCGGATCGTGCACTGGTGGGGAAGATGGATAAAATAGATCAGGCGGTCGCCGCGGCCGACGCTCGTCGGCTGGGGCTCCCATGACGCCGCCCCCACGTACGGATTGGGCACGACGAGAATCCTGCCCAGGTCCGTCCGGGCTTTCGCCGGGTCGAGAACGGGGGACTGGGTCTGGAAGCGGACAGTCTCTCCCGTCCGGTAGGGCTTCGTTGTCGTGAAGTGGTACACGTCCCCCGGCTTCGGAAGGACCTGTTTCGACGCCACGATCGAACTGTCCTGAATCAGGCTGACCGACCACGACTTGGCGGCCGTGGGGAAGTCCGCCGGGGGGAGGGTCGCCGAGTCGCCGCACACGATGAACACGGCGTCCCCCGCGTTGAAGAGCCCGTCCAGGTTGTTGTCATAGAACAGGAACGGCACGTGGTCGATCCCGTTGGTCACGTCGCGGATCGTGATGTTCGACTGGATTCCCACCGTGGCGAAGGAGCTCGAGGGGAACGAGACGTCCCCCTGCCCCGGCTGCGTGAACGTGATGTCGTAGTCCGAAGGGAGATTCACGCGGCGGGCCTGCAGCGCCGGGGCGTACCGCGAATCGAACCCCACCTGCACCACCAGGTTGGAATTTCCCGGCTTCCACGAGGAACTGCTGACGTTGACCCCCTGCGCGTTGCTGATCTGGACGGCGAACCCCTGCATCACCGTCGTGACGTCCTGGGCAGTCTTCACTTTCACCATGCTCAGGAGCGTGTCGCGCCCGGTCAGGTCGACGAGCGTGTAGTACGGGTTGGGGTTGTTGTGGTACGCCGTCGAGTCGACGAACGAGAGAATATAGTTGTGGTTCCCGGCCAGAGAATCCGGGTCGATGAGCTGCACCTGCACGCCCCCCGTGGCCGGACCGCTCGCCGCCGCCGTGATCGTTCCCGGGACGTACCCGGCGGAGGGGGCGCGCGGGATCACCACGGCGGTGTTCACGTCCGTCTTGACATTTCCGTTGACGTCCACCTTGATGATGCTCGTGCACTCCGAGGGGGGGATGCCGATGAATTGCCCGGTCACCGTCGTCGTCGTGAACCCCTGGTCGTACGAGCAGACGGCGTAATAGTATTTCTGGCCGTTCTGCACCGTCGTGTCGATGAACGAATGCTGGAGCCCGCTGTCGTCGCCGAGGTAGAACTTCGCGCCGTTGACATCGATCGGGGCAAGCCCCGTGATGCCGTCCACGAGGTCGAACTGGGCGATCGGCTGGCGGAACGTGGGGTTGCCGTACGCGTCGGTGATGATCTGCGCCGAGAGAAAATTCGCCTCCGTGCTCCGGTAGACCCGGTACCCCTCGAAGTTGTATTTCTGGTAGAACGCGTCGAACGTCTGCTCGGCGTGGCTGTCCCAGTAGAGCGTGACGCGATGGTCGCCCGTCACCGCCTTGACAAGAGGCTTGTCCGGGGGCTTCGCGAACTGGTACGACGCGTTATAGATCTGCTGCACGGTCCGTTTCCTGCGGAACAGGTCGTCAGTGTTGTTCCCGAAGATCAGGGACATGGAGAACCGCTCGGTCTGGCCGGTGAGCTGCGTCGTCCCTGTCGACGCGGAATACGTGTTGCGGCCGTACATATGGAACAGGAAGCTCGAAAACCAGTTCCCCAGGTTGACGTTCGTGAGGTCCGGCTGCTGGTTCGGGGGCGCCGCGAGCGTCGAGAACGCCCTCCAGTTCCTTTCGTCGTTGTTCAGGTCGTACGTGTGGACCGCGGCGATGAGGAACCCGGTCAGACCGAGCTGGTCCGACTCGTCCTTGTCGAGCAGGCCGAAATTCGGCTCCCCCTGGTCCGGCCGCCCGTTCCCTTCAGTGCCGTCGGGGTCGGGCCCGGGATACCCGGGGTCCAGCGGCCCGAGCCCGTCGGTCCCGACATCGTCGTTGAGGGGTTCGCCCGGATCCCATTTCCCGTTGTGGTTCAGATCGGTGTACGTCCGCCAGTTACAGTTTTCGTCCGCATCCCAGTGGGGTTTCCAGGAGTATCCGTAAAACGCCCTGAACCTCGCCGTGTCCGCCTGGACGTCCCGGAGGAACGGGTCCTTGTACGGATCGGAGATGAAGACGCTGGCGTTGTTGTCGCGCCGCTCGTCCGTGAGGCCGTCCTGGTCATTGTCGATATTGTCGTCCGATATTCCCGGACTCTCCAGGAACGCGTACCCCGCATAGCCGACGGGGCTCCACATTCCCGGGCTGCCGTACGCGACCGTCGACCAGGCGTAGGAGATGTTGAGCTGCTTGTTGTAGCTCCCCGCGTTGTTCGACGAGTTGTCATGCCCGCCGATCCCCCAGTCGACGTACTGCGCGAAGAGGGTCTTCGCGTAATCCGTCGTCCCCATGTTCGTGATCTCGTAGTACCAGAATATCACGTCTTCGGCGAGAACCTGGGACCACTGGAACCCGCGCGCGTGCACCTGCATACCGAGCCCCCCCCGCGTCGAGTCGGCGGCGTCCGGGTGGTAGAAGTGGGGCGCCTGAATGTACTCCCTGTCCGCGTCGTCGTCGAACGTGAAATAGGTTTCCAGGTCCGCGTTCTGGACCCCCCGGCCGAAGAACCCGTCCCAGTAACCGTCCCACGACGTCGGACGGTCGGGCCAGTGCGACGGCCAGGTTTCCGGGCTCGTGCTCTGCGCAGGGGTCCCCTGGAAGGGATTCGCGTACCCGGGAAGCGGCTGCCAGCCGTAGGTGTTCCCCGTGGCCTGGTTGTACCTCGTGTATTCGTAATAGTTTGTTTCCAGAGGATGGATGAGCGAGTCACGCGCATCCACGGCCTCGGCCTGCACGATGACCGCCACGCCGTCGACGTACGTGTGGTTCGTCCCCTTCGGCCAGACGCCGCTTATCGTGGGCCAGTTCTTCCAGTCTGCGATCTCGCCGAAATTATAATAGACGGTCGCCACCAGGTTCCCGTCCATCGTCCCGTGCCTGTCCTCGTTCACGCTCCCTTTGTTCCTGTCGACCACCGTCTGCGACCGCGCGGCGCAGAGGACGGTAAGGGAGGCGACGAAAAGGAGAAGTATGCGTGTCCTGCTCATGTGCGTTCCTGTAGATGAACCTGACAATGGGTGTCTAGAACGAGAACGCCGCGCCGAGGAGCACCTGGCGCGGGGCCGAATAGAAATCGGGGCGCGTATAGAATTGCGCGAGCGTATTGACGCCGCGCACGACGGGCTGCTGCTGCGACAGCGCAAGGGTGTACCCGGCCCTCCCGGTATCCGTGAACACATTGATCTCGTTCGCCGTATCGAAAATATTGTATACCTTCAGGAACACCGACACGCGAAAGTCTCCGGGGAGCCTCAGATACTTGGTCATGTACATGTCAAAATTGTAGAACCCGGGCATGTTGTCGCTGTTCTCCAGACCGGTCCGCTGGTTCTGGAGCGCCGGCGTATAGGGGAGGCCGGACCCGGCGCGGCCGATCACGCTGGCGATGAAATCGTCGGGAGTGCCGAACGTCAGCGTGACGTTGAGCGAGTGCCGCCTGTCCCACGCCAGCGGAACGAGCTCCTTGTTCACGTCGATCGGGGGAGAGTTCTGCGCCTTGTTATAGGCGTCGTTCGGGTCCGACGCATCCCCCTTGGCGACCTGGAACGTGTAGTCCAGGTTCGCCCCGAACCCGTTCGTCAGCCTTTTTTCGAGCGAGAACGTGAAGCCCTGCACGGCGCCGTAATCCTGGTTAATGTACTCTCCGAATTTTGCGACGTTGTTCTTGACATGAATCTGCAGGGCCAGGAGGTTCCGGATGTCCTTGTAATACCCGGTGACGGTGATCCCCAGGACGGGGGTCAGCTCCTGCTGGAGCCCGATTTCGTACATCGTCGTCCGCTGCGGCTGGAGATCGGCGTTCCCGATCGTGTTCCCGACGAAATCGGGGTACACGCCGTTCAGGGCGATCCGTTCGTTCGGGTTTTTATACAGGAAGTCGAACGCCGGGATCTGGAAGAAGTGGCCGTAGGAGAGGTGCACCGCCCCCTTGTCGGAGATCGGGTAGGAGAGGCCGATGCGGGGAGAGAGCTGCTGCTTCGCGCTCGCCTTCCGGAAATACCTGGCGGGGAACGTCGACGGCGTGTAATTGTCCAGCGCCGCGATGCTGTCCGCGTTCAGAAGCACCTGTCCGTCGGGCTGGAAATAATCCCAGCGCAGCCCCACGTTGACGACGAGGTATTCCATTTCGATCTTGTCCTGCGCGTACAGGGCGAGCTGGTACGGGTGATTGTCGTACACGTTGAAGTCGAACGACCCCGGGACGGGCATCGTGGGAACCTCGTTCGTCGTCGCGTCGACGTGGATCTGATAATCGTTGTACTGCAGGTGGTTCGTCTGCACCTCGGCGCCGGCCTTGATCTGGTGCACCGTCGAGAGCTGCGCGGTGAGGTCGGCCCTCCCCGTCCACGTCGTGCTCGTATGATTGAAATGCCAGTTCTCCGTCCCCCCGGTGTAAAACGCATTTGCGCCGGTCTGCAGCATCCCGCTCGGGTCGACGTACCCCGGATCGACGACGGGATCGCCGGGTCCGGTGGGATTCGGGAACACGTACTGTTTGTAGTCGGTCCTGAAATAGGACCCGCTCAGGTCGAGGAACGCCGCGTCGCTGAAGACCGCCGTATAGCTTGCACTCCCGAGAATCCCCTTCTGGTGGTAGGAATAATCCCCGTCCGGGTTGAGCTGGAAGAGATAGTCGTAGGTCCTGTAATCGTGATTCTGGTACATCCCGTTCAGCACAAGGTCCTTCGCCCCCCCGAGATCGACCGCGATCTTTCCCTGCACCGTGTACCGTTTCGAATCGTTCATCGGGACATACTTCCCGTCCCCCGTCGCCCCGACGTACCACTGGGAGGGATCGTTGGAAGAGAAGTTCGTCGAGTCTTTCGGATTGAAGACCCGTTTGCCGTAGAGATAGCCGGCATCGTAGAGGTACTTTCCGGAGGCGAAGAACTTCAGCGCGTTTCCCACGATCGGACCGCTGACGCTCCCCTGGAAATTGTACAGGCTCGCGGGGTCCACGCGGTCGATGTTCGGGAAGAGCGAACTCCGCGTGCTGAAATACCCGCCCGTGTAGGCGGAGACCTCCCCCGTGTAATGATCCGACGCGACCTTGGTGATCTGGTTCACGACGCCCGAAAGGGCCTCGCCGTACTCGGCGTTAAACGTGCCGCTCAGGACCTGGATTTCGGCGATGCTGTTGAGCTCGGCTTCCATGGAGGATTCGCCAGAGAACACGTCGTTCACCGAGACCCCGTCGACGAGATATTTCACCTCGCCGCTCCTTCCGCCGCGGAAATGTCCCCCGACGACGCCGGCCTGGAGATTCACCACGGCGTCGACGTCCTCCAGGGGAAGCTTCGCGATCTGGTCGCCGCCGACGCTCGCGACGGTCGACGTCAGATCCTTCTGGACGATCGGGCGCGTCGCCGTCACGGCGACCTCCCCGAGCTCGACCGACTGGGACTGCAGCGTGAACAGGATGCGCGTGGTCTGATCCGCGGTGACGCTTACGTTGCCGATGACGGCGGCGGCATACCCGACGCCGGACGCCTTCAGCTGGTAGGTCCCCGGGGGGATATTCAGAATATAATACTCGCCGTCGATATTCGTCGCCCCCCCGATCGACGTTCCCACGACAACGATGTTCACGCCCGGGATCACGTCTTTGGTCTGCGCGTCGGTGACTTTGCCCGCGATTTTGCCCGTGGTCCCGGACAATGCGGCGCACACGACGAGGGAACACAGCAGGAAGAGCAGCGGAAGGCGCCACATGGTCGGCATACCGGTTTGCCCCAGAGAATTGTCAGGTGTACGAATATAGTGAAGGGGCGCCGGATCACCCGGCACCCCTCCAGGAAACCGTTCTATTTCAGCATGAGCATTTTCTTGACCATCGCGACATTCCCCGTCTCCAGCCGGTAGAAGTACATCCCGGATCCGACGGAGCTTCCCGCGTCATCCCTGCCGTCCCATACGACGCTGTAACGGCCGGCGGCGCGCTGTTCGTGGTCCACAAGCGTCCTCACGCGCTGACCGAGGACATTGTAGATCATGATGGCAACCTGCGCACTGTGCGGCACGCCGAATTCAATCGTCGTGGTGGGGTTGAAGGGATTGGGATAATTGTTCGACAGCTCGAACGTCTTCGGGGTCCCGTTCGATCCGGGAGCCACGGAGAGCGTCGTCCCTGCGACCCTGATGTTCAGGTCGTCAAAATAGACCGTACCGACAAACTGATTGTACACGTGGAGGCGGGCTTCCATATACTGCGCGGCAACGCCCGTCGGCACCGTGACATCGAGCTTGTACTGGGTCCAGTTGAACGACGTCGCTTTCGGGAACAGGAACGTGTAGTCCATCTGCGGCCCGACAGGATTGTAGCCCGCGTTGTTCCCCGCCTGCGCGAAGAACAGCGGCGTGAATCCGACAGCCCAGGTTCCCGGATAGAGCGCCGCGGAATCGGGGAAGAGCCCCGAGCCCTGAATCCAGACGCTCAGCTCCAGAATGTCGCCCGGCTGCGCGGTGATGCCGAACGGGTTCGTCCCGTTCGCGACCGCGGTGCCGGCCGGTCCACTTCCGCCCCACGTGGTCCCGGTGAAGTTGAACCGCTGGGTGGCGATGAAACCGTCGTGCACCGCACGGCCGGGAGGCATGTTGAACATCAGCGAGTGGGTTCCCGTGTGCGCAACGGACGTGGTCACCATCGTGTTTTCGTACCCGTTGGTGATGAGCCCGTCGTTCCCGCCGTTCGGCGGAAGCCAGTAGTACCACCCGGTCGGGACGCCGACCGACGTGTTCCAGTCCTGTCCCGCCCACTGTCCGGCGCGGCCGTAGAAGATGAAGTCGTCCGCCCACACCGTCCCGGTGGCGTTCTTGCCGCCGACGAACTTCACGATCAGCTTATACGCGGTCTTCGGCAGCACCGTCTGACCCGCGATGTTCGTGTCGGCCACGAAGAATATGCTCGACGCCGCCGTTTGGTTGACGGGGAGCTTGGTTTCGCCGATGAGCACCCCGAGCGTGTCGTAGAAGTCGTACGCCACGTACCACTTCGCGTCGTTCGTCGCGGGATTCGTGTTGACGTTCGACGTCCTCACGTACGCGCCGAGGAGTATGTCGACGTTCTTCGGGACGCTCGGCGACCAGATATCGCACATGTTCGTCGAGATCCAGGCCGCCGTATCGGCCGTCGCGCTCTTGGTGATCTTGAGCGAATGGCCCATCGAGCGGTACTGGTCGGTCGCCCACGAGAGCGTCGCGCCTGCGGGCTGGTTCCCGATCGACCAGTATGCCGGAAGCGCCCCCTCGAACCCGCCGACCGCCGCCACCTGCGGCACGTCGAGTTTCTGCACGTCAAGATCGTCGAAATAGATCGTTCCGACGAACTGATTGTAGACGTGGAGGCGGACCTCCATGAACTGCGCTCCCACCGCCGTCGGGAGCTGCACGTCGAGCGTGTACTGCGTCCAGTCGAACGCGGTCACGGCCGGGAACGCGAACGTGTAGTCGTTCGAGGGACCGACGGGATTGTACCCCGCGTTGTTCCCCGCCTGCGCGAAGAAGAGGGGGGTGAACCCGACAGCCCAGGTCCCGGGATACAACGCGGCGGAATCAGGGAAGAGCCCGCTCGCTTTGATCCAGACGCTTATACGCACCCAGTCGCCCGGCTGCGCGTTGACGGAGAACGGACGGTCGCTGGAGACCGGAGATGTCCCGCCGGTGCTCATCGGTCCGTTTGTCCCCCACCCGCCCCCGGCGAACGCAAAGCGCTGCGTGCCGACGTACCCGTCGTGCACCGCACGGCCGGGAGGCATGTTGAACATCAGGGAGTGCGTCCCCGAATGCGATGCCGCCGTCGTCACCCTCGTGTTCTCAAACCCGTTGGCGATGAGCCCGTCGTTCCCGCCGTTCGGCGGAAGCCAGTAGTACCACCCGGTCGGGACGCCCACGGACGTGTTCCAGTCCTGTCCCGCCCACTGCCCGGCGCGGCCGTAGAAGACAAAGTCGTCCGCCCACACCGTGCCGGTGGCATTCTTGCCGCCGACAAACTTCACGATCACCTTGAACGCCGTCTTCGGCAGCACCGTCTGGCCGGCGATGTTCGTGTCCGCCACAAAACCGGTGCTCGACGCCGTCGTCTGGTTCACCGGGAGTTTCGTCTCGCCGATGAACGCCCCGAGCGTGTCGTAGAAGTCGTACGCCACATACCACTTCGCGTCGTTCGTCGCGGGGTTCGTGTTGACACCCGACGTCATCACGTACGCGCCGATGAGGATGTCGACGTTCTTCGGGATCGTCCCGTCCCAGATGTCGCACATGTTGCCGGAGATCCAGGACGCCGTGTCGCTTGTGGCGATCTTGGTGATCTTGAGCGAGTGCCCCAGGGAGCGGGACTGATCGGTCGCCCAGGAGAGCGTCGCACCCGCGGGCTGATTGCCCATCGTCCAGTAGGCCGGAAGCGCCCCCTCGAACCCGCCGACCGCCGCGACCTGCGGCATGTCGATCTTCGTCACGGAGAGATCGTCAAAGTAGATGGTCCCCACAAACTGATTGTACACATGGAGGCGCGTTTCCAGGTACTGTGCGCCCACACCCGTGGGGAGCTGCACGTCGAGCGTGTACTGCGTCCAGTCGAACGCGGTCACGGCCGGGAACGCGAAGGTGTAGTCGTTCGAGGGACCGACGGGATTGTACCCCGCGTTGTTCCCCGATTGCGCGAAGAACAGGGGGGTGAACCCGACCGCCCACGTCCCGGGATACAGCGCCGCGGAATCCGGGTAGAGACCGCTCGCCTTGATCCAGACGCTGATGCGCACCCAGTCGCCGGCGCTCACCGACGCCCCGGCACCGAGATTATTGAACGCAATCCGCTGTGTGCCGACGTACCCGTCGTGCACGGCGCGGCCGGGAGGCATGTTGAACATCAGGGAGTGCGTCCCCGTATGCGATGCCGCCGTCGTCACCGCCGTGTTCTCAAACCCGTTGGCAAGGAGCCCGTCGTTCCCGCCGTTCGGCGGGAGCCAGTAGTACCACCCGGTCGGGACGCCCACGGCCGTGTTCCAGTCCTGCCCCGCCCACTGCCCGGCGCGGCCGTAGAACACAAAGTCGTCCGCCCACACCGTCCCGGTGGCGTTCTTGCCGCCGACGAACTTCACGATCACGGTGTACGCCGTCTTCGGCAGCACCGTCTGGCCCGCGATGTTCGTGTCCGCCACGAATCCCGTGCTCGACGCCGTCGACTGGTTCACCGGGAGCTTCGTCTCGCCGATAAACGCACCGACGGTATCATAGAAGTCGTACGCAACATACCACTTCGCGTCGTTCGTCGCGGGGTTCGTGTTGACACCCGACGTCATCACGTACGCGCCGATGAGGATGTCGACGTTCTTCGGGATCGTCCCATCCCAGATGTCGCACATATTCGTCGAGATCCATGACGCGGTATCGGACGTCGTGGTCTTCGTGATCTTGAGCGAATGCCCCATCGAGCGGAACTGATCGGTCGCCCAGGTCAGCGTCGCGCCCGCAGGCTGATTGCCCATCGTCCAGTAGGCCGGAAGCGCCCCCTCGAAGCTCGAGATCGAGGGGAGATCCGTCGACTGAGCGAAGCCCGTCCCCGTCACCAGTGTGACGAGCAGGACCAGCCAGGTCCAGTGTGTAATTCTACTCATAACCAACCTCCCGAGATGTGTATTTGATGTGAAACGTGAATTTGTAGAGCTCTCCGCCGCCAACTTAATCACCCACATGCACCGACGACACCGTCGACTCCCTGACAATGAGCTCGACCGGCACATGCGTTGTAACAACTATCTTTGTCTTTGCCGTGATGCCGTCCACGACCCTCTGCACGGCGATCTTTCCCATTTCCTCCTTGAAGACGCGGACGGTCGTCAGGCGCGGCTCGAGGTGCGCGCTCATGTCGATGTCATCGAAACCGACGATCGCCACATCGTGCGGGATGCGCATGCCGCGGGACTTCAGGTGCCTGACGCAGCCTATCGCCATGGCGTCATTGACCGCGAAGATCGCCGTGGGGTTCGCGCCGGAGGCAAAGAGACGCTCCGCCGCGGAGGTCCCCCCCGCAACCGACGTCGCCTTTTCCTCGGTGATTTCGTACCCCTCGTCGAGCTCGACCCCGGCCTGATGGAGCGTGTTCTTGTACGCCGCATAGCGTTCGGAAAGGCTCGGATGACGGATGTCCCCCCCCAGGAAGGCGATCCGCCTGTGGCCGAGGGCCAGGAGGTGCTCAACGGCCAGGGTCCCCCCCCGCCAGTTGTCGATGAGGACCGCGGAATGCACGGACCGTTTCATCTCGTAATCGACGAGGACGATGGGGAGGCCGAGGGAATCGATGTAGGAGATCAGCTTATCGTTCACCTTCCCGGCGATGATGATACCGTCGACGTTTCGTTCGAGAAGAAACCTGGGGACGTACTCGTCGGGATCAAACTGATCCCCCACGGTCGTCAGGAGGATATAGAAGTTGTGGACGCGGGCTTCGAACTCCGTCCCGAGGAATATGCGGGTGTAAAACGGCTCCGCCTGGGAGAAATGCTCTTCGGAGAGGATAAACCCGATGTTCCCGCTCGTCTTGGACGCGAGGCCGCGCGCGGAGCGCGTCGGGTGATAGGAAAGCTCCCTGACGACTTTGAGGACAGATTCGCGCGTCTCGGGGCTGACATACCCCCTGTTGTTGATGACCAGTGAGACCGTCGACAGGGATAATCCCGCCTTTCTGGCGACATCTCGAATGGTCGGGCGATGTTTCAATAGTGATTCCTCGAAACGCTTTAAGGCCAAAAGCGTGTAAAAAGGGGCTAGATGTGTCTCACTTGTTCAAAGTGTGGTAAAACGCCTGAATCCGAGAGATATTGTCGTGGAAACGAGCTGAGGAATCTGACTGGGTATCGAAACGTTTTGATACTACGGAAGCTGAATGTGAAAGTCAAGTCTTATTTGTGGTTAATCCTTTGGGATGAGTGAATAACGGAAATAGGAATTGCGATTCAGCGGAAAGTCGGATAGATTATTTCCCGACGTACACAGGACTGAAAGGGACGGCACTGAACAACAAACATGCGAACGTGGTCGTACCGGGGGGGGAACCTCTACCGGAGTTCCCCACGGAGGCGTACGCCGGGCGCTGGCGCAAGCAGGTCTACAATCCGAAGGAATACTGGGGGGGATTCCCCCCCGGAGAAGCGGACGCAGGGGAAATGTGGCGGGGGGCTCCATGGGCGATCGGCCCGTTCATGAAGCATCCCGGAAACCCGGTGCTCGCGCCGACCCCCGGGGCATGGGACACCGGAAGGATGGACGGGGGGGTGCACAACGGGGGAGTCGTCTACCGGGACGGGCTCTTTTATTACGTGTACAGGGGGGAACGCCCGCTCGACGTCGAGATGAAAAGCGATTTTGACTACATGTGCGACATCGGCGTCGCGACCTCCGCCGACGGTGTGCATTTCGCCAAAGACACCGCGCACAGCCCGTTTTTCCGGAAGGGGGCGGACCACCGCTACAGTTATGAAGACGTCAACATCGTCGAGCATCAGGGGACGTACTTCCTGTTCTGCAACCAGTGGGACTGGGAGCACCAGGCGGACCATTCCGTGAACGGGACGTTCCTCGCCACGTCCACGGACCTGTTCCACTGGAAAAAACACGGGATCGTTTTTCCGCGGGCGACGCGAACGCACAGGAACGGCGTCGTGCTCCACGACCCGCATAACAGGGCGGTGAAGGCAAACGGCAGGTTCGTCATGTACATCAATGACGGACTCATCGCGTACTCCGACGACCTCCTCCACTGGGAGTCGCGCGAAGTGGCGGAGCGCTGGCCCGGAGGCGAAGGGTGCCTCGCGCTCGCATGCCATTCACAGGAACGCCCCGACGACATCATCCTCTTTACGGGCGGCAACCACACGGGACATTTCTACGCCATCGGGGAGGTCCTCTTCTCACTCGCCGAGCCGGAGCGACCCCGTGCCTGGCTTCCCCGGCCCGTCCTCGCCGCAGAAGAAACGTACCCCTGGGAAAGCGGACTCGACGCGGCGCCCCCCCACAGACCGATCTCGACGTTCCGCGACTGCATCTTCTTTAACGCGCTGACGCTCCACGGCGGGACATGGTGGCTGTACTACGGGGGGAGCGAATATTACACATGCCTCGCGACCGCTCCGGCATCGGGGGACGTGCCCGCATGAGCCCGACGGCGGTCCGAAACCGGGGGCTTTTGACTTAAGGCGCGGAATTCCTTACTTTTTGGCTATACACTTCGGAGGAATTCATGGGGAACCTCGGTGCCACCGAGCTTATCATCATCATCATCATCATTCTGATATTCTTCGGATCGAAGAAGATACCGGAACTCGCCGCAGGCCTCGGCAAGGGGATGAAAGAATTCAGGAAGGCGACGCGGGAGATACAGGAAGACCAGGAGGAAAGCGCCCCTGCGCTCAAGGCCCCCCAGCAGGAGATGACGACGTGCTATTACTGCAACGCGCGCGTCGCGAAGGACGCGAGATTCTGTCCCTCGTGCGGCAAATCGCTCGCGCCCCCGCGCTGCTCCAAATGCCAGCGCGTCAACACGCTCGGCGCTAAATTCTGCGCCGAATGCGGAGAGAAGCTCTGACGGCCGTTCCCCCGACCTCCTGACGACGAGACACCCGGGCCCTCCCGCGCTCCACCCGAGCACGGGAGGGCCCGTCGCTTGAAGCCCTCTCCCTCCGGTTTATTTTGCAAGCTCCGTCGTCACCAATCCGCCCCCCATCGACGCGGGGATCTCGGCGTCGTTCCTGACGATGCGCGGGGCTGCGACCGTGATCCAGTACTTCAGCGCGCCGCTCCCCCCGTCGGCCGGCTTCACCTCCACGACGAACGTATCGAACGAGCCCGCCCCGGTGCTGATCGTCTCCCTCCCCGTCACCGCGACGCTCATCCCCCTCACTTTCCAGTTCGACGAATCGAACATGTTGAGCGACGAGCGGTATCCCTCGACCAGGGGAAGCGTGCAGAGTGCGACGTCGATCCCCGCATTGTCGGAGACGAGCTCCCCGGAGAACTTCACGTCGACCGGGATCACCTTCCCCTGCATCATCATGGTTCCCGATACCCCCTCCGGCGAGAACCGGAGGAGGAGCAAGCCGGGACCCTGTTGCGCCGCACGGTGAAGCGTGCAACCCGTCCGCGCGTCGATATCGACCGTGTCCGTCCCCGCGCCCATCCCCCCCGTCGTGACGTCGACGACCCGCCAGAACTTCTTTCCGGATGCGCCCGCGGCGGCAATCGACCTCGTCGTCGTCATGACCATCTTCTGTCCGCCCATCGCAAAGCTCGTCGTGTACCTCTGCGTGAGAGGGGAAATCCTGGAGGGCCGCAGGACCGCGGGGGGAGCGGGGACCTCCGCCCGCGCGGTGTCGGGCGCCTTCAACGACTTCACGTCCACAGTGAGGACGTCGAGCCTCTTCTGTACCGCGGGTGCAACACTTTCCTGGTATCGCCCGCCGATATGGGCCGCAAGAAATTTCTCCATCGCCGTATAGAACGCCATCCTGTTGTCCCGCCCCGCAAATCCGTGCCCCTCGTCCGGTGCTACGAGGTACTCGACCGGACGCCCGCGGTCGCGGAGCGCAATCACGATCCTGTCCGATTCCCCCCTGTTCACGCGCGGGTCATTCGCCCCCTGGACGACGAGGAGCGGGGCCCTGATGTTCCCCGCAAAGTTGAGCGGAGACTGGGATTCGAGCATCTTCCGTTCATCGGGCTTCGACATGTCCCCCACCCTGACGTCAAACATCTTTCTGACCGGGGCCCAGTACGGGGGGATGGATTGCAGCAGCGTTATGATATTGGAAGGGCCGACATACGAGATCCCCGCGGCGTACAACCCGGGAGTGAACGCGAGCCCGGCCAGCGCCGCATAGCCCCCGTAGGAGCCGCCGTAAATCGCCACCCGTTTCGGATCGGCGATCTTTGCACCGACAAGGTACTTCACGCCGTCGCTGATGTCGTGCTGCATGAACCCGGTGCCCCACTGTTTGTTCCCCGCATTCAGGAATTTCTTCCCGTATCCCGTGGAGCCCCTGAAATTCGGCATCAGGACACCGTATCCCCTGTTCGCCAAAAACTGGGCTTCAGGATCATACCCCCACACGCTCCTTCCCCAGGGACCCCCGTGCACCAGCATCACCACAGGGAGGTTTTCCGCCGGCACCCCGCGGGGGAGTATGAGGTAGGCGGGGATGACGAGCCCGTCGCGCGCGGCGTACCGCACCGGCGCTTCCGGGGCAAGGTCCGCCGAAGGGAGATCGGGTCTCGCCTGATACAGGAGTTCGGCCTTCCCCGTCGTGCGGTCGAAGAGATACCGTGCGCCGGGATTCACGTCGCTCGAAACGCCGACCAGGGAGAGGTTCTCGTCGAGCGTCGACGACCCGAAAGAATATTCTCCCGGGGGAAGGACTTTTTTCATCTGCTCCCACTGGTGCGCGAACTGTTCCTGTTTCGGATAGACGCACATCCGGTCGCCCACGTACACCGTCGCCAGCAGCTCGTTGGAGACATCGGAGAATATTGCGGTCGAGAAATCCGCCTCGTTTTCCGGATCCGTATCGACAAGCGTCGTCTTCCCGGTCTTCATGTCGAACAGCTCAAGCCGGGTCCTGTCGGTTTCCGCCCCCCTGTTCGTAGCAAGGTAGAAGCTGTTCCCGTCCGGCCTGAACCTGAGGAGCGAGCAATCTTCCCGCTCGTTGACGTCATAAATCCTGACGAGTGAATCACCGTCGATCCGGACGACCTCCGTTCCCCCGTCCGCAGTCTGCCGCACGCCGAGGCGGAGGTTCCCGCCGAGGTCGGTCAGCCATCCGACAACGTTCCCGTCGTTCTTCCAGAGGAGTTTTTTCGCCCCCGTGGCGATGTTGAGGCGGTATACATCGTGGAGGTCGGGACGCCTGTCGTTCACCGCGATGATGATCTCACCTGGCGACGTGCGGGGAAGATCGACGACTTCGACCCGTATTTTTCCCCCGGGGGTCAGATCCCGCGAGCGCGCCGCCGGGTCTCCGGCGGCATCCGGATTCACCGCGTAGAGCCTGTAGTTCTCGTCCCCTCCCCTGTCCTGGACATACAGAACAAATTTGCCGTCCAGCGACCAGAAATAAGAACTCACCGGCCGGGCCGTGTCGGCGGTGATCGGCCGCGCGCGTTCGAACGGTTCCGATCTCGCCTTCACCCAGATGTTGCGCACGCCGTTCAGCGGCTTGAGAAACGTGATGTACCTGCCGTCGGGAGAGATCTGGGATCCTGAAATCTCCGGGTCACCGAAGAAAAGCTCCCTGTCGATCAGCGGAGGAAGCTGTGCGAAGCCGGGAAGTGTGAATGCCAGTACAAGGAGGAGGGGGGCTGACGCTCTGCGTATCATCGGGATGGTGCTCCTTTCTGCGCCCTACGCGGGAAAAAAAGAATGCTCACGGGCCGCCAGGGCGGTCCTGACGCGCCCGTGCAGCCCGCCGAGGTATGAGAACCGGAGGGGAGAGAATTCCTCAACGGCTTCGAGAAACGGCGGCGAGTACAGGTGACGGTATCGCGCAACCGCTTCCAGTATAAGAAAGATGCAGCTCCCCTGGACCAGGCCGGAGAGAGGCCCTCCGGAGGAGTGGGAGACTCCGTCAAGGAGACGGGTCGTGCCGCACGTGAAGTGCATGAGCCGGCCGGTGATTTCATCGAGGAGCCCGCTCCGGGACGCCCGCGTAAACATCGTCGAGTGTTCCGCCGCAGCGTCCTGGGGGATGTCCTGAAGGTCGTCGATGAACTGGAGCACGACGCCGTACCCGAACAGCGCGTGAAGCGGGCCGGGGGCAAGCGTCCCCGCGACGAGCACCCCGTCGACGACGACGGACGCCCCCCCCTTTTCGATCGTGAGCGACTGCAGAAACGCTTCCGGATGTTCCTCCACATTAGCGTGCAGGAGGAGACTTTTCTGCTGCGCCCGGTGGATCGCGCGGAGGCTCCGGTACACGTCGGGGAATTCCTCCCGCGGGTATTCCTCTTCGATCATCTCCAGAAGCGCCGGGAATCCCCGGAGATCCGCGGGGTCGACTTCTGCGGCATTCCCTTCGAGGCACGATGCGAGCGAGCGGTTGAACCTGATCTTTTCGTCGTGCGTCCTCGACCCGGCGTCGAGCAGATTGTCCGTGCAGGGATACATCAGGCTGTAGCCGAGCGACGCCGATGTCAGCGTCACCGGGCGGGAAAGGGAGGACTGTATGCTGTTGAATACCCACTGGTTCCGCAGCGCCTGGTGAATGTCGTCGTCGGAAAGGCCCGGGTCATGCTCCCTGGCCCTTCGCACGAAAAGTTTACCGGCCGATTCGCACTCCTCGAAGAACCGGTTCACCACGGGGTCGCCCTCCCCCGTCATGAGCCTGCCGAGCGCGGTATGCGCCCTGCCGAGATAGCGCTCCCGCTCGCCGTCCTCCATCTCGCCGTAGCGGTCGAGCCGCGGGATGGTCTTCTCCAGGAGAATCTCCACTTCCCTCTCCTTCTCCACTCTTGCGGAAGCGGAGAAACGGCGGAGCGCAACGGGAAAGGCCGCCGGGGTTTCCGACCAGAGCGCAAGATACCGGCCGGTCTCTTCTGCTATCGTGTCTGCAAACGAATCCATGCGGGGTCTGAAGTTTCGGGGGAGTGCAATCGCACAAAATATACGCATTTCTGCGGAGGGATGCCCGGCGGGGATCCGCCCCGGCGAAGTGGCCGCCTCAGGATACAATACGATAGACAGGACGACTATGTTTAGGAGGCGCTCGTCTTTGGAGAAAGGGAAGGCTGATGGACCCGCCGCAACAGAGGATGGCACACAGCGGTCGATGATGGGGAATAAAAAACCTCTTCGGCCCCCGCTCACCGATTCGGGCGGGACCAGAAGAGGTTCATGTCAAGGAGCTCCGGCACTCCGGGAAGAGAAAGGCCGGGTTCGCGCAACAATCGCGCCCTGCCGCGGGCGGGACGCCGCTTATGCCGATTTCAGCGACGAACGTTTCAATCCTTCCTTCAGTGTTGCGATCATTCCCGCGTACTCTACCTCGACCCTTTTGAGATCCTGAACCGGTTTCCGGTTGTTCGTATTGATGACAATTGCCCTGTCGAGCGCCTCGTGCCAGAATTCCAGCCAGTACAGCGCGCTCACCTGCTGACCCGTGGTGCGGAGTTGCGTGACGATTTCCGGTTTGATGTCAAGTGGAACAGGAAGCTGAAGAGAATCACCAGTGTATCGCTTTCCCAATATTTTCATAGTTCCCCTTCCCGATATGGTGTAAGAAAAGATACGGAACGCCGCTCCCAATAGCGAATCCGCCGCCCGGTCTCCGGACACGATCGGACGGGCCGTGACCAAATTTCCGGAGCGCACTCATGAAACGACGCTTCATCATCTTCGCCTACGAAAGCGTGGCGGACGCGAGGGCATTAATCGTGAGTGCAAGAATGACCGTGTTGAACGCAAACGATATGATTCCGTGCACGAGTGTCAGCCGGCGAAGCCGCCTCGAAGACACCTGTACATCCGAGACCTGCGCAGTCATACCGACCACGAAAGAGTAATACGCAAAATCCATGAAGTCCGGCTGGTGGTCCCCCGGGAACTCGAGACCCCCGTGATGCGTCCCGTGGATCTCCCCCGCCCCGTAATAGATGTGCGCGTACCGGAGCGCGAAGAGCGTGTGGACGAGGCACCATGAGAACACGACGGAAACTGGCGCGAGGATCATGGGGAGGGCGTACGCCGCCCCCGACTGCCCCTTCGAGACCCCCAGGAGCGCCCAGACAATCCAGAGGCTCCCGCAGGACGCAATGAGAACAAGAACAAATATCAGCCTCCGGCCCGCGTCCTGCAGGACGGCGGAACGCCGCACCGCGCCCGGGTCCCCCGAGACAATCACGCTCCAGGCGAGGAGGAGGAGCGCACCGGAGAAAGCACTCCATGCGAGCGCGATCCGGGAAGCGAAGGGGAGCTCCGCCGACGCGACGGCATAGACAACCCCTCCGGCCAGCAACGAGATTGACAACCGGTGATGGGAGTCGAGGCGCACGAGCGGGCGGAGCGACCGGGCGAAGCGTCCTGAGTTCATGAAAGGTCCGGATGTGATAGTGAGGGAATAATATATGCCCCGGGGCGGGAGAAGGCAAGCGAGCCCGCCGGACGGCGGGAACCGGGATAGCGGCCTCCCTGTTGATTGGGGGAACAGGCACATCCCACCATTCATACAGGAGAAGCAACCATGAGAGGTTTTCTGGCGGTTCTCGCGGTTCTTGCGTTGACGGTCCGCGCAGCGGCAGGCGTCAAGACCGAGGTCGTGGAATACAAGCAGGGTGACGTCGTCCTCCAGGGCTATCTGTGCTATGATCCGGCGGTCACAGGAAAGCGCCCCGGGATACTCGTCATACACGACTGGCTCGGCGTATCGGACGACACGAAGATGAGGGCCGAGATGCTCGCAGGGCTCGGGTACGTGGCGCTCACGGCCGACATTTACGGAAAAGGGGTACGACCGAAGAACGCGCAGGAGGCCCAGGCAGAGGCGGGGAAATTTTATCAGGACAGAGGACTGCTCCGGGCCCGGGCCAGGGCGGGACTCGACTTTCTGGCCGGCCGGCCGGAAGCGGACCCCGCGCGGCTTGCGGTGATGGGATATTGTTTCGGCGGAGGAGCCTCGCTTGAGCTTGCGCGGAGCGGCGCGCCACTCAAGGGGGTCGTCACGTTCCACGGCGCACTGGCCACTCCGACACCGGACGACGCAAAGAACATCAAGGGGAAAGTCCTGGTGCTCCACGGCGCCGACGACCCGTATGTGAAGCAGTCGGACGTGAGCGCGTTCATGGACGAGATGCGCAAAGGGGGGGTTGACTGGGAACTGGTCCAGTACAGCGGCGCGGTCCACAGCTTCACGATCAAAGGTGCCGGAAACGACAACAGCAAGGGTGCCGCCTACAACCCTGAAGCGGACAGGCGTTCGTGGCTGGCGATGAAGGATTTCTTCAGGGAGATCTTTCCGACAGAGTAGCCGGGGCGCCCGGAGCAGACCCGCACCTCGGACATATGCCGGCCGCCCCCACCATGAGGGGGAGCGGCCGCGCAGGATGGGACGTTACTTCCGGGTGTAGGTGAGTACCGCGACCGGGGTCTTCTCGCCGAACGCGGCCACGTTGTACATCTCGAAGACGTGCTTGTCCGGGCTCTCGACACGCATGACGTATTTCACCTTCTCGTCCTTTTTCCCCATTGCGGGGTCGTCCATCTTTCCCCACATGACGAGCGATTTCCCCTCTTTGTCCATGGACCCTTCCATCGTGGACATCGCCGTCCCCATGTTGTCGATCCAGAAGCTCACGTACTTCTTCTTCGTGTTGTCATACCCGGTATACCCGATGCCGTTCATCTTCTGACCCATCATGTCGCCGGTGAATTCCTGCTGGAGGTACCTCCCGCCCAGCGCCATCGTATATTCGGCGGAGCCTTTCGACACGGTCGGCTCCCCCTTCGGACCGCTCGTCCAGTCCTTCACCTCGACGTCCCATTTCCCCACGAACGCCTCGAGTTTCTTGTGCGCGTCGCCCGGCGTCATGGCAGCTTCCCATCGCTTCATCATCTCTTCCTGCGTGGGCGCGTTCTTCGCGGATTTCTTCTTCTCCTGCGCCGGGGCGTCATGGAAGACGATTCCGGCCAGAACGGCGATGCAGAGAACAATGAACACCTTTTTCACAGCGACCTCCCTGCTGATGATGGACATACGTGGATTAGTCCCGGTTCGCGGCGACGCCGGGGGCGCGTCCCTGTCCGGCCGCGCGGCGCATTCAGTGCGCCGAATCAGGCCGGACCGTCGAGTCTGCCGCCAAGAGGATCGTGACTTCGTCAAGCCGCTTCTTCAACTCCGGCGTGTTCGGATACGTCTTGTTCAGCGTCTCCAGGAGGTCATGCTCCTTCGCATACTGCTTCCGCGTATCGTACATGTCGAGGAGCACCCGGTAGGGGTTGTAGTATGAGTTGACGTTCGCCTTCCCTTCCGCGATGGCTTTTTCGCATTCCGCCTCGACGTTATCGGCGAGACTGTTGAATTCGTCACGCCGGCCGACCCGGTGATAGAACAGCGCCAGGTCGGATTCCAGCTCCCACCCCATCGGATACTTGGTGCGGGGGATGACCTGCTCCATCCTGTCGAGGACGAGCGCGCTCGACTTGATGTCGTTCCTTGCATTCGCGTACGACATGGCAAGACGCACGAAGGCGGAGCGGTAATTCGTCATCAGCCGGCTCGCATTCTCGTCGAAAAAGACGGTCGTGTCCCCGACCCCGCGGAATTTGTAGCCGTACGCGGGAGTCCGGGTGAATCCCGCGGGCTCGTGCATCAGGTTCGCCTCCAGGACGTCGTGGTCCACCCCGAGCTCCTCACGCGTGACCTTCCTCGGCTCCAGATGCCAGGCCAGTCCCGTGAACCAGAGATACTCATCGAGCCCAAGCTTGGCGTCGGGGGAGCACGTGACGGCGATGTAGAGAGGCCGCCTGAACTGGTTTGTCAGGATGATGTCCCGCATCAGGATGTCCTGCACGCGGATCGCCTTCGTCGCGCCGAACTGCATCGTGTTCGGCATCCGCCAGGCAATCCTGTGCGTGGCAAGGATCGCCGAGTCCGTGACGCCGAATTTCGCTATCGCCTCCGGGCTCACCATGAGGTCCGTCGTGCGCGGCTCCCACTGGACCGGTTCGATCGCGCGGATCCTGTCCTCCGACATGCTTATCGGCACGGCGAGCGCATCGGTGTAGTACGGCTTCACCTTCATCTGGTGAATGTACCAGGAGGTGTTCGCCAGACTCAGGCAGATTACGCGCACGTCGCGGCGGATCCCCTCGACGTCCTGGAGGTACCAGAGGGGGAAGGTATCGTTGTCCCCGTTCGTGAAGAGGATCGCGTCCTTTTCGCACGTCTGCAGCATGTTGTACGACAGGTCCCAGGGGACCCAGTTCTTCGAGCGGTCGTGCGTGTGGTAGTTCGCCTGGAGCATCCTCACCGGAACGCAGTAGAGCGCCAGGAAGAGCACGAGGAGGGAGAGCGGCCGCAGGGCCGGCGCGTCTTTGAACTTCGCGGCCAGGACGTCGAGGATCCCCCGGATACCGAGCGCTATCCAGACGGCGAAAAGCGAAAAGGCGCCCGGGTAGAAATAGTCGCGCTCGCGGGGCTGCGACTCCTGCTGGTTCTGGTAGAAGGCGATCAGATACCCCATCACGACGAAGAGAATCAGGAAGACGGACGCCATCTTCCAGTCGTTGCGGAACTGGAAGTAGAGTCCCGCCAGACCCAGGAAGAGCGGGATGCCGAAGAGGACTTTGAACTGCCAGTCGGAGTCCTGGGCTTCGCCGGCACGGCCGACGTAATTCCAGAGGAGGTACCTGTTGAACATATGCTGCATCTGGTAGCTCAGGAAGAAATCCAGATCGCTCGAGTACGCCGTGTAGATCGCCTGCTGGTGCCCTTCCTGGGACCACCGTCTCTTGAAGATGGGGAACTCCCCGTACTGCTCCCTGTCGAGGTAGGTGATGAGCCCGGAGAACGTCTTCGGTTCATTTTCGTTCATCGGCGTGTCTTTTCCCGACCGGATCAGAATCATCGTGTACGTCGTGAAGCCGGCCGTCGTCAGCATGATTCCCAGCACGGCGGTATGCAGCAGTGTCATTTTCTCCTTCGCGAGCCAACGGGCAATGATTCCCAGCGCGACGAGCATCGCGACAAGGACGAGGAGTCCGCCGCCGATGTTGTCTCCCGCGATCGTCCGGAGGAGCCCCGGGAGCATCTTGATCACGCCGGGATAGATGACCGCAAGCGTGACGGCGCCCGCGAACACGGGGAAGTAGAACGAGCTTTTGTTGAACACCTTTTTCCTGAACACCGCCACGACAATGATGCTCGGCAGGACCATCCACTCCTTGAATTTCAGGTCGAACGCCCGGGAGTCCTCGAGCGACGGTGTCGTCCGCCCCGCCTGGCCGGCCCAGAGCGCGGCCGCGATAATCAGGAGGAGCCCGGCATGCCCCAGGAACACGTACGCCGACTGGCGGCAGAATTCCGTGTCGGTCACGTACTTCCTGAAGACGATGATCATGACGACCGCAAGTATCGCGGGGACGCTCATCAGGTGGACCCCCGCCGCAAGACCGGTCAGGAACACCATCAGGAGAATATATTTGCCGTTGTGGGGACTTTCCGCCTGCTCGTTCCACGCGAGCATGAGCCACACCACGAGGAGGTACAGGAGGGTGCTGGCGGCGAAATAATTGGCCTCCACCGCACTGAACCAGAACGAGTCGCTGAAGGAGTAGGCAAGCGCGCCGATCGCCGCCGCCCCGAACGTGCCAAGGGCGTCAAGGGGGGTCTGAGGGTCCCCTCCCTTGTAATGCCGTATGAGCTTGACCGCAACAAGATAGAGGAGGAGCACGGAAAGGGCGCTGGAGACGACCGAAATCAGATTCATCCTCAGGCCGATGTCGCCCGGGATCGGGAGCATGAAGAAGACCCGCCCGACGAGCGAAAAGAGCGGGCCCCCCGGGGGGTGAGGGACCTCGAGCATATTTGCCGCGGCGGAGAGCTCCCCCGGGTCCCAGAACGGGACGGACGGCTGGACCGTCAGCAGGAACTGGGTCAGCGAGACGGCAAAAACGACGGTCGCAGTGATTCTGTGGATGAGTCTGTTCTGCATTGGTCAGGACCTTTTCTGAGCCTGTGGTTCGTTGCTCCGGATTACCCGGGAGGGTTTCACACGCGAACTGCCGTGGATACAGAGAAGAATGCGGTCAATGTGCGCCGAATCAGAATGTGAATATACGAAGGGAAGATCAAAGAGGAAAGTCCCGCCGCCCTCTCCCCCGTGCTGACCCCCCCCGGCCATATGGCTGATGCGCCTCCCGGGAGCGGTTCGTATACTTGTCGAAAAGAAGGAGGCATATGGAACATGTACTCGGGGAGTTTTCGAACGGGATTGCGTCCCTGGCGGAAGGAGCCGGCCCCTCGGTCGTGGCGGTGAACGGACGGAACCGTTCGCATTCGAGCGGCGTCCACTGGAGGGAGGATCTGATCGTCACGGCGGAACACACGCTCCGGAGGGACGAGGAGATCACCGTGACTCCACGTGGGGGGGAACACGTGGACGCGGTTCTCCTCGGGCGCGATCCGGGGACGGACATTGCGCTCCTCAAATGCCGTTTGCCCGGCGTTCCCGCGGCATCCGTCGACGCGGGGGCCGTGCCCCGCGTGGGGGATCTGGCGCTCGTTATCGGCCGATCGCCCAACAGCGGGCACAACGCGAGCATGGGGATAATCAGCGCGGTCTCCGGACCGTGGCGCACATGGCGCGGCGGGACGCTCGACGCCTACATCAGGCTCGGCGCGGAGGTGTTCGCCGGATCGTCGGGAGGAGCCGTGATCGATCACCGAGGGGCGGTGACGGGGATCGCCACGAGCGCGCTTTCGCGCGTCGCGGGACTTTCCGTCCCCGCCTCGACCGTCAACAAAATCGTGGACAGGATGCTCGCGCTCGGAAACGCGCCTCACGCATACCTCGGCGTTGGCCTGCAGCGCGTGCCGATGCCGTCCGCCTTTCGTGAACAATTCGCTCCCGCGCAGACACACGGGCTCATGGTGCTCGACGTCGAGCCGAAGGGTCCCGCGGACAGGGGCGGAATTCTGGTGGGCGACATGGTGTTTGCAATCGAAGGAAAGAGCGCCTCGTCGGTCGATGACGTCCAGTCGGTCATAGGATGGGAGAAGCCGGGAAAGTCCGTTGCGCTCAAGCTCATCCGCGGAGGCACTTTGAAGGAGATCACGCTCACGACCGGCGAGCGCCCCGCGAAGGGAGGCTCATGACGCTCCCCGCGGGATCCGGAGAACTTGTCGATCTCCTGCGCCGGGCGACATCCATCCTCCTGAATGCGTCACGAAGCAGGGCGGCATGATATACGTTTTGATCCGCGCACTCTCCTCCGAGTCCGCAGCCGGCATCGAGCGGATAATCGAGGAGGAGCCCGACTTCACGCTCCTGCGCGAGGATTCCGCCGGGGGCGGGGAAGCGCCTGACGTCATCCTCACCGAGGCGGACACCGCGGGGGATTCCGCGTGGGACGTCCCCCCGGGGACGCCGGGGGGAGGAGCGGTCATCGTTCTCCTCACGGATGATTCGAGCGCGGGCTGGTCGGAGGAAGCCATCGCGGCGGGGGTGAAAGGGATTCTTCCCCGGACCGCCACCCGGGAGGAGATCGCGGCGGCGGTCCGGGCCGCGGCCGCGGGATTGATCGTCGTCCATCCGGACGATCCCGGATCGTTCCTTCCGGCGCGCCCGCACGGTGAAAGGGGGGGAAGCCCCGGCGGTCAGCTCACGCCCCGCGAACGGGAGGTCCTCCGCCTGATGGCGGACGGTCTCTCGAACAAAGAGATCGCCGCCCGCCTGGGGATCTCGGACCACACGGCAAAATTCCACGTCGCGTCGATCATGGGGAAGCTGGGTGCAGCCAGCCGGACCGGCGCGGTCACGATGGCCCTCCGGAGCGGCCTCTTGATGGTGTAAGGTCACACCCCCCGGAATATCGTTTCCTCCCTCTCGAACCACCGGGCGCATCCGAACAGGCTCGCCCCCGCCAGCACGAAAAGCGACGCATACACTTCCAGAAGCAATCCCGTCTTGATGGTCCCTGCGATGATCTCCTTCGTCGCGAGAGAGACGTTCAGTACCGGAATGAGCGCCGTGACGGAATCCAGTTCGACCCCCGGGAAGAGCCCGATCAGGACCGGGAGTATCACCACGATCATAAGCGGGCTGATCATGCTCTGCGCCTCCTTGTACGATTTCGCAAATATCGAGACCGAAAGAAGGAAGGCCGCGAAGAAGACGGTGAGCGGGAGCAGAAGCGACAGGACCAGGAGGACGCTCTGCAGGTCAAGTATGGCCATCACGGCGTTGAGCACTTCCGGCGGAATCTTCGAGGCCTGACGCACCGCGAGGAAGATCCCGACGATGGAAACCCCCGCGCTCAGGAGCCCCGTCACCACCACGACGGCGAATTTCCCCAGGAGGATCTGGAACCTGCTCACGGGGGCCGTGAGAAGAGTCTCCATCGTCCCCCGCTCCTTTTCTCCCGCCGCGAGGTCAATCGCGGGATACATCGCGCCCATGAAGCAGAAGATGACAAACAGGTACGGGAGCATCCCCCCCACCGTCTTGCCGATCCGCTCCTTCATCGACGCCACGTCGTGCTCCTCGATCGTGACGGGGGTGACGATCCCGGCGTCGATCCTGAGGCGCGCGAAGCGCTCCGTGACGACGGTCTTTTCGTACGCATCGATGATGTCCGACAGACGCCGCTTGACCAGGTCAAAGTCGTCCGACGACTTGTAGAAGAGTCGAATCGTCCCGCTCTTCATGTCCGCCACCAGAGCGTCAAAATCCGAAGCGACGACGACCCCCGCGTCGATGCTGTCACGGCCGATCATCGTCTCCATGCTGTCCGCGGGGATTCCGCCGACGACGCGAATGTCGGGCCGGCCCGTCAACCCGGCGACGAGTCCCGCGGCGTTTCCGCGCGCCACGAGCCCCACCCTGAGCGTCTTCTCCTCCGCCTTCTTCATCGACGACATCTGCACGTTCGTCACGACGATCATGAGCGCAGGCACAAGCAGCAGGGGGAATATGATCATCACGAAGAGGGTCCGCCTGTCGCGGATCGTATCGGTGAATTCCTTCCTGAAAATGGTTGCGAACCTGTTCATGTCAGGCCGCCTCCACCAGACGCACAAACTCGTCTTCGACAGAACGGGTCTGCATCTGGGTTTCAAAGTCCTTATACGAACCGTTAAATATCAGCCTCCCCCGGTGAATGATCGCCAGGTCGTCGCTGAGGAGGCTGACTTCCCCCATCCTGTGCGTGGAGAATATCACGGTCTTCCCCTCCTCCCGGCACCGCCTGATAAGCTGGATGATGGCGCGGGAGGTGACTACGTCGAGCGCCGACGTCGGTTCGTCGAACACGACCACGTCCGGATTGTGGATGATCGTCCGCGCGAGGGACACTTTCTGCTTCATGCCGCTGGAGAGCTTGCCGATCCTCCTCCCCGCGAACTCCTCTATCCCGAGGAGCCCGAAAATTTCCCCGCGCCTCCGGGTGTACGTGACGGGGTCCATCCCGTACAGGTCGGCGTAGTACCTGATCATCTCGTCCGGCGTCAGCCTGTCATACAGCCCCGTGTTCCCGGTGAGAAAGCCGATCCTCTTCCGCACTTCCACGGGGTGAGTGACGACGTCGAAACCGGCGACCGTGATCGAGCCTCCCGTCGGGCGGAGCATCGTCGCAATCATCCGGAGCATCGTCGTTTTCCCCGCGCCGTTCGGACCGAGAAGCGTAAATATCCGTCCCGGCCTGCAGGAAAAGCTGACGTTGCTGACGGCGTCGATGCGGGAGCCGCTGAACCCCGGCCCCATTTCGCGCCGCTGCTGCCTGGAGACCGAAAAAGTTTTCGTAATATTGTCGACAACGATCATGCAATGTCCCTTCCGAGATGAGCCCTCTTCAAAACCCGCCCGATTCTCCCCGGAATGAATTTGCGTAATTGCGCGGGGCCGGGGAAAAGCAATATAGAATTCAGGTCAGGGAGTAGCAAGACGAAACCGGACAGACCACAAAAGGTTACCGAATCGTAACATACGGAGTGTTTTGGAATATAATCTGTGAATTATGGCTTGACAAATATCAGGTTTTTCTTTATCGTTATTGAAGCTGCTTACCCATCTCATCATATCTCAAGGGAGCCACGAGCTATCCCGGATTGTTACTAGTTTCAGGCGTTGATTGATATCCGGGGTATACGGCGTGTGCCTCCAGTCGCAATCACAAACTCCAAGCGATCGGATTCTCCGCCCGGGCGGGATGGAGAGTTCCCGGCACCATGCGCGTATTCCTTCATCCGTGGAAGGATGACCCGGTCAACGCCAAACCACATACCGGGCACTTCGCGAAAGGGGGAGGAGCATGGACAGAAAGGAATTCCTGACGATTCTCGGGTACGGCGCAGCGGCATGCGCCTGCGGGGCAGCATTGGGGGCATGCACAAACCTGAACGGCGGCGCAAACATCATGGCCCCCACCAACGTCGACTTCACGCTCGACCTCACGGCAGCGGCCAACGCGTCCCTCAGGAACGTCGGGGGATACGTCTATAACAATGTGGGGGTCATCGTGGCCCATGCCCAGAGCGGATACGTTGCAGTAAGCTACGCGTGCACGCATCAGGGCTCCACCATCGTCTTCGATGCCGGCACGAACTCGTTCTTCTGTCCCGCCCACGGCTCACGGTTTTCGCTTTCCGGAGGGGTGATCCAGGGACCTGCGGGAAGCCCGCTGGGATCGTACAAGACGACGCTGACAGGCAACTCGCTCCGCGTATATTCATAATCGCTCGGCGGAGCGGAGCACAACCACACACAACGACAGGACAACGCACGATGAAGCCCCTCTGCTCCGCCCTCTTGTTTCTCATTCTGTGGACTCCCCTCGCGATGGCGGACGGAGACAGCGCGCGTGCGCCCGGGGAGGCAATCCCCGCGCTTGCCCCGGAGCCCCTTACGTTTCAGCCCTCCGCGTTCCGGACCGGCTGGGAGAGTTCGGATTTTCTCATCGTCCCGGCGGCGTTCCCCGACTCGACCCCCGCCCTGCAAGAGGCGCCCCGCCCCAC
>Ga0209698_10000326_pt1 | contig 53542 bp, 76 predicted proteins | sample LitLauG_LLR_2012_FD_187203 | JGI IMG/M metagenome (GOLD analysis project Ga0209698, IMG submission 187203) | Freshwater sediment microbial communities from Pennsylvania, USA - Little Laurel Run_MetaG_LLR_2012 (SPAdes) (version 2) | ecosystem: Environmental > Aquatic > Freshwater > Creek >...
ATTAGCTTGACAACAGAAATAAAATATGATAGAATAAATTAAAAGATAATTATATATATATATATATATTAATATATAATAGTATACGTATATATACTATAATATATAAAAACATAATATTAATATATTATAGGGTTTTAATATGATTGAATTACTATTATTAAAAGCTTTACTTGATAGAAATATATTTCTTGAATATAGGAATTATATTTCTATTTCTACTGAACTTGTTCCTGTGTTAAAAGCTATTGATCTGTGGTATAGAAACAACACTACTAATCCTTCGGTGTCAGACATAGCTGTTTCCGTGCCCAAAGGATACCCTCAGGAGGCTCTAAATCGGCTCCAGAGCCTCGATCTCCCGAAAGATGTACCGGGACTGCTCCGAAGGGCGAAAGTGGCTCAAATCGCCTCTAAACTCGCCATAGAGGCACATATGGTGGCTGAGGAGGAGGGGGATCTACTCCGGGTACTAGAATTATCCCGTGAACTTGGTGGTGTGGAGAGTTCTTTGGTTGTTGGGGATTATGTTACGGACAATATCGAGGAGATTATCTCCCAGACTGTTCGTACTCCCGGCTTAAGATGGAGGTTAAATTGGCTGAACAAGAGTTTGGGGTCGGTGCGGAAAGGGGATTTAGGCATAGTGTTTGCACGCCCAGAGACGGGCAAAACAAGCTTCCTAGCTTCCGAAGTAACACACATGGTGTCCCAGACAAGGGAACCTATCCTTTGGTTCAACAACGAGGAACAGGGCGGGAAAGTCAAGCTCCGCTGTGTTCAAGCCATGTTTGGGGCCACCATCCAAGAGCTAGCGAAAGATTCCAGACAAGCCACCCTGAGATACATGAAAGCTACGGACGGACGTATAAAAATCGTTGATGACTCCGGGGTTACGGCCAAGAAGGTAGAAAGCTACGTCCAGAGAGAGAAACCGGCATTGATCGTATTCGACCAGATTGACAAGATTCAGGGGTTCAAGTCCGATAGAGAAGACCTAGCCATGGGGGCTATCTACCAATGGGCAAGGGAATTGGCTAAGGAATACGCTCCTGTAATCGGGGTATGCCAAGCCTCCGGGGATGCTGAAGGAGAGGCGTGGTTGAACATGGGGCATATGTCCAACGCCAAGACAGCCAAGCAAGCAGAAGCAGATTTCATTATCGGGATAGGGAAGACACATGCACATGACTATATCCGGTACTTTAACATTTCCAAGAACAAGCTTTTAGGAGACCAAGATACAGACCCTTCTATGAGACATGGTAGGACCGAGGTAATCATCAAACCTGAAATCTCTAGATACGAGGAAGCATGATGAAGTTAGTTAGATTTTCTAATGGTAAGTTTGGTATTACCAAATGGGCATTTCCCTTTGGGCAAGAATTTCTATCAAAGGGGGGTGGATTTTCCTTTTTAGATTCCTTAGCTGGTAGTTCGTGGTTTTGTTTCGATACCGAAGAGGAAGCTCTAGAAGCCTTGGAAAAATATAAAGAAAACGTTCGTATCAAAAAACAACAACCATTCAAAGTAATCAGGGAGGTAGAATGAATCCAATAGACCTTAGAATTTGGGATATTGCGTTTGTAGATGGACACCTAAGTGTGATAACGGGCGGCCAATATCGAGGGACTCATGGAATCTCTAATTTCTGGACATGGCGTAGAGTAAATAAAAACGGCGTTCTTTCTAAAAAAGAACATAGTGGCTATTTTAATGGTTCACATACCTTGAAAAAAGCAGTGGGATACAAGAAAGTAATCACTATTTTGCCATATACATTAGCCGAGAGCGGGAAGGGAGGCCGTGAATGACAGTCGAGCATGGGGAGGGGGAGATGACTCCCGATCAGATTGAAATTTCTCGCCAGCGCAGAGGAAATCGCAGGAAAGGAGACGCAATCGTGAGCAGACCGGAAGAAGCATGGGAGCGTAGCGATGATGACAAAGCCGCCTCCCCGGAGGAAGCGCCTGCGGTTGGGTGGAAACTGGTTCCCGTGGAGCCGACGCGGGAAATGCTGTTAGCTGGATGGCAAGAGGGCAGCTTCAGCACGCAAGAACTAGCAACACACTACCGCGCCATGCTCGCCGCCGCGCCGCAGAAGGAAGCGCAGCCCGAGGCGAAGGCTGCTCCGGTGGCTGATGGCGACCGAAAGATGCTTGTGGAGATTCTTGCTGACCTCGACCTTACCTACTGGAATTGCGAGCGATGTGGGTATGCGGAATCAACATCAACGATGGATGTTGCGTACATGCTGCGCGACTACCTTGCTGACCACCCCTCCCCCGAGGCGGGGCGGATTGAGGCGAAGGATGCCCCGGAGGGATACGTGGTCCTTTACCCGGACGGTCGCTTTGGGCGAATGTGGGAGCACCCCGTCGTAGTTACAGACTACGACGAGCGGCAGTTCGCGCTCTACCCCATGCAAAAGGAGCAGCCATGACCCAAGACGCCGGGAAGGTGGTGGCAGAGGTCTGTTCCTGTCCACCGGAAGGCTACAACGAGGGAGGCATCATCTGGCTCAAGCCGCTGCCACCTGACGGCACGCAACTCGTCCTCGCCTCCGACTATGAGGCGATGAAGGCCGAGCGGGACAGGCTGCGTTATGCGCTAGAAATCGTAGCCGGACTACGACAACCAGCAGACAACCTAATGAGCAACGCGGACATCGCCAGCGCCGCCCTTGCCGCGAAGGAGACGCCGAAGTGAATCCCTGCGAAACCTGCGGCAAGCCGTCTACCTACACGTCCTGCCTGACCATCATCCCGAAGCACTGGTGCGCAGAGCATGGGCCGTTTACCGACCTCCAATCCACTGCGGCCAAGCTGCGAACGGAGGCAGAGATCGCCTCCCTCCGCTCCCGCCTCGCCGTCCTCGAAGTCGCGCAAGAGCAGCACAACGCGGTGCTACAGGCAAAGGCTCTCGAATGCGAGAAGGCGCTGGCGAGGGTGAGGGATGAGGCGCTGGAAAAGGCAATTAAAATATGTGAAAAAATGGCATCTACATATAGAAAAAGGGGGGCAGAGATTCGAGAAACAACGGCATGGGAATGTGCTGATGAGATACGAATCTTAAAAAAGGAAACTTTAGAAAAATACCATGGGTATTTAGGTGCTCAGGGAGAAGGGGAAGAGCTATGAACAATAAAAATAAAAACCATGACATACGAAGAAGCACTTGACATAATCAAATTATTGTTGTATACTTACAATGAAAGGGGGTATGTAAACCCCCAAGATTTTGAGAAAGTAAGGGAGGCGTTGTTCATACTTGAGTTACGCAAAAGAACAGAAATACCGCTCGAAGAAACTTCTGGAGGCAGCGCGTGACTGTCCTTTCTGTTTTGGGTGTGGGATGTCAAATGATGGCAGTGTTGTTGCTGCTCATTCAAACCAGCATAGAGATGGCAAAGGGCTTGGAACAAAGTCGCATGACTTTAGGGTGGCTTATCTTTGTCATAGGTGCCACACTTTTGTCGATCAATCAACTGGTTCGATAGAAAAGAAACTTGAATTGTGGGAAGAAGCACATAGAGCTACTGTAGGGTACTGGTTCCTTTCAGGACTTGTAAAATGATTATTACGAATAAAGTAAAATGTAATGTTTGTAATGATATCATAGAGTCAATACATAGACATGATTTTAAGTGGTGTAAGTGCGGCAATATTGCTGTTGATGGTGGGAAGGATTATTTAAGAAGAGTTGGAAATGTTCGGGAATACACGGAATTATCGGAAGAATCATGATACCTACTGATCCAGATAGTATTGAGTATATTTTGAGTACAGCCAACATAGATTGGCAAGAGTTTTACGAGGAGCGCGCTATTGACCTACTTGGTGATAGATTCAGAGAACACTACGTGGAGTAAAGGTGATCCGCATGACCAAAGAAACAAAAACGTCTGCTGGTCTTTCAAAGAGTCAGGTAAAGAGGCTGTCTGTACAAATGAAAAGAAAGAAGTTAGAGAAGCAGTACAAAGAGCTGGGACGCTCGTTGGATTCCACCTTGGGTATGACCTTGAATGGCTTTGGAAAGAAGGAATAGATACAGAAGGTAAGAAGTTTTTTTGTTGTCAGGTAGCTGAATTTGTACTCAATTCGTACACTACACCATATCCGTCATTAAATGACGTAGCCCAAAAATATTTAAACAGGCAGAAACTGGATGTAGTAGAGAAAGAGTACTGGTCCAAGGGAATAAATACAGATCAAATTCCTTGGGACATATTAGCCGAGTACGCACGCCGTGACGTTGAACTTACGGAAGCTGTGTACTTAAAACAACTAAAATTAATTCCGGCAAGTAAACAGAAGTTAATTAGTTTGAAAATGCAGGACATGGCAGTACTCGCAGAGATGCGCTTTGCTGGCATGAAGTTTGATAGGGAATACGCTGAACAACAAGCAACGAGAATCCGACAAGAGATTCAGGAAATCCAATCAAGACTTAACTTACTCCATAATATCCCTTCCTTTAATTGGGCTTCTGGGGATCATTTATCTGCCCTTCTCTATGGTGGGGAGATTGTTGAGAAAAAGAGAGTTCCGATAGGAAAGTACAAGAGCGGAGCGAAGGTCGGTGAAAATAGATACCAGATCCAAGAAGAAGTTCATTCTCTTCCCAGATTGTATAAACCAATTCGTGGAAGTGAATTAAAAAAAGGAGGAGTGTGGTCAACTGACGAAGATACTCTTAAGAAGCTAGACGATGGCACAGAACTGATCGGAGGTATCTTAAAGTTACGGGAGTTGTCCAAACTTGTCGGAACATACTATGAAGGAATTCCAGAACTGGCTAGAGAGTCCTTTTGGCCTGAAGGCTACCTGTATGGCAATTTTAATCAGTGTGTTGCTGCAACTGGTAGGCTTAGCTCTAGCCGTCCTAACCTTCAGAACATTAGTGGAGACGCTCTAAAGATGTTTACATCGAGATGGGAGGAATGATGCGGTGTGATGAATGTAAGTTTAGTAAGGTTAAGACTACTTTAGCTCCTGATAAGGAACTGGTTTCACAGAGGTTTTGTATGTTCAATCTGCCATCTGTCCAGCTCATTCCTACCCAACATGGGCCAGCTAGGATCAGTTTCAGGCCAGAAGTAGAAGATGATGATTTCTGTAAGGAGTTCGTAAAGAAACCCGGAAAGGCCAATGTACATGCAATCTTCAATGAATCAGAGTCAGCAGGAACAGGCCCTGTCGCTGAGTAGTCTGTACATCCAGACGTTTGGTGCTAGGACCTATCTGGATGCCTTTAAGGATGCTTTCCCAAGAGAGTGTCAGAACCTTGTAGATGTAATTATAGGGCAACAGAAGAAAAAGGGAGTTTTGCTAGATGCTGGTAGTTTGCGACGCAAGCCAGTTAGAGTGGAGGATACTGCTCCTGCTGAGCGGAGACCAAGTAGGTATCCGGGAGATCGTGGAGGGGCAGGACGTACACGGAAACAACCAGAAGGAACTGAAGCTGCCGTCACGCCTGATAGCAAAGATCTTCCTGTTTAGGACTATCTTCAGGGGGTCTGGGTGGGCGTTTGCCAAGGACAATGATTTCAGGCATATCAGCGATGATCCGAAGTTCTGGGATGAACGGAATGAAGCTTTCTATAGAAAATACTGGGAGATAGACAGATGCCATCAGACGTGGGCAATGCAAGTGATGAAGAACCATTTCATGTCCGGACCCTCGGGGGCGACATGGGAGATCTCGCCAAAAGAAGATGGCAACATACCATGGACGCAATTGACCAACTACCCCGTTCAGGGAACAGCGGCGGACTTAATGTCAATAGCTCGTGTTTCCCTAAGGAACCGCCTCCGGGCTGGGAAATTACAATCATTCTTGACCAGCACGGTACACGATTCACTTATAGTGGATGGGCCTGCATCTGAGCTTGACAAAGTAGCAGAATTAATGTACAATACGTTCTATAGTCTTGTACCTAATATGAAGAAATTGTGGGGAATAGAGAGTCCAATCCCGTTTCCCTGTGAAGTAAAGTACGGCCCTAATCAAGGAGATCTGGTTAAGTATGGAAACGATCCACATTGAGATTTTGAACATTGCTGTTGACAAGGTAAAGACCTATCAACAGATGACAGTAACGTATAAGACCCCAGAGGGTAAGCTTGACTCCAAGAAGATCATGGATTTTGTCAAGCCAACCAATGTTTGGGATGCTCTAGTTAAGGCTAATCCGGGGGATACGTTCACTGTTGAACGTGAAAAGAACGCCAAGGGATATTGGGATTGGAAGGAAATCCATCGTCAGGATGGGACAGTAGCAGCGGGGGCACCTGTGGCAGGACATTCATATGAAGACAAGAGACAGAAGTTTATTATCCGCCAGAGTTGTCTGGCGCAAGCAGTAGCTTTAAGCAGGAAGCCCACGGAACCTGATGAAATTAATTATCTGGAAGAAGTGGGAGAGATTTTAAGTCTAGCAGAAGAGTTTGAAAAGTGGGTACTCAGGGAGACTGTATAATGTATCAAATCGTAAATCTAAAGAACAACAGAGCACTTAAGGTTAAGTTTAATTCGTACCATGCAGCATACGGCCATGTTCGTAAGCTGATCCGTAAGATGACCGATGCCCGTGCTAATGGTCAGCCAATTAATGGTTTCGGTGATTTCGGGATTGACGCTTTTGGGTACGGTGTCCGTAAGGTAAACTAAAAGGATTGCGGCGCAGCGGATGCTGCTTAATAGCTATTAGGAAGGTCCATAGCACCGCGACTATTATGGTACTAATTGACGGTGATATTATCAGTTACAGATGTGCCGCTAGTTGTGAACCAACTAAAGAAAGACAGGAGTTACTAGACCTTGACACAGCAATCCAACGAGCAGATGAGCTCGTTTATCGCATCCTCGATTCATGTGGAGCTTCAGAGTATAGAGTCTTTCTCTCCGGCTCTGAAAATTTTAGAAAGCTTATCTGCCCAAGCTACAAAGCTAACCGTATTCAAGAGAAACCAAGATACCTTGATTCCGTTCATGACTTTCTCTTTAAAGAATGGAATGCTGAAGTCTCAGCCGGATGCGAAGCTGACGACCGAATTGGAATCGCAGCTAAAGGCGATTTTATCATCGCAAGCATCGACAAGGATTTTAAGCAGATCCCCGGAAGACACTACAACTTCGTTAAAGACGTTCATTTTGAAGTCAATGAACAAGACGCCACTAGGTTCTTTTATAGCCAGATGCTTGCTGGGGACCGCAGCGATAATGTTAGTGGAATACCCGGAATCGGTGAAGTCAAATCCACAAGAGCCCTTCAGGGTTTATCTCCCCAAGAGATGGACGCCTGCGTTCGAGATTACTACGAAAGAACCTACGGAGACTTGGACCAATTCTTTCTTACTCACCTGCTGCTACGTATCTTAAGAAAAGAAGAGGAACTAGAAGAAATTGAAGCCGCAATCAGCCAAGGCGAAAGGCCGCAAATTACAGCAATATGTAGTTTCGAGGATACTGAGCTACTTCCCGAGCTTGACTGAGCGTGACGTTAAATCAACATCAATGGGAAAACCCGGAGCAGACATTGAACTCTCAGAAGCAGCCAGCAGACTACTACACTATAACTTTGAATGCAAATCTAGGGCACGAAGCAGTATTTACGGAGACTTTGACCAAGCCGCTGAAAGGATTTCCCAAGGAGAAACTCCGTGCGTTGTTATCAAGATTAATGGAAGATCTCCACTCGCTGTGATAGACCTAGAGGTATTTCTAAAACTAAATGCAAATCAAAAAAACATTTGAGCACCGGGATGGAACACTTCTGTTCGAGGCGGAGCTTACGCCAGAAGAAGTATCTATGGTAGTTGAGGTTGGTCTAAACACTTTGTTTGCTAATGGCTCTATTCCATTTACTAAAGTAGATGCAAAGGATATAGCTAAGGTAGGCCCATTATCGGATAGCGTAAATTGAAGATCTTGTTTCTTGACATAGAAACAGCTCCCAATGTAGGATATGTCTGGGATCTATGGAATCAGAATATTGGACTTAACCAACTAGCAGCCCCTAGCTATACTCTTTGCTGGGCGGCCAAGTGGTATGACGGAAAAGAAATTTTCTTTGATTCTCTTGAAACTTCTCCAAAGAAGAAGATGATTGCCGGGATACACAAGCTTCTTGATGAGGCTGACGTAGTTGTCCATTTCAATGGCACTAGGTTCGATATCCCAACGCTGAACAAAGAGTTCATAGAAAATGACTTTTTACCACCATCTCCATATAAACAGGTGGATCTTTACAAGACTTCCAAGCAATTTAAGTTCCCTAGCCACAAGCTAGCATACATAGTAGAAGCCCTTGGCATCGGGCATAAACTAAAGCATCAGGGACAAGAACTATGGACAGGGTGTATGAACAATGACCCTGTGTGCTGGAAGATAATGAAAAAGTACAACATCAATGATGTAAAGCTTCTTGCCGTACTTTATGAGAAGTTCCTTCCTTGGATAAAGGGGCATACGAATCATGGGTTCTTTAGTAGCGGTGCTAGTATTACTTGCCGTAATTGTGGTAGTGACAGAATCCAACGACGAGGAGTAGCTAGAACTGCTCTAGGAACCTTTACCAGATTCCAGTGTCAGGACTGTGGAACTTGGTCTAGAGACAATGTAAACTTATTAGATAAAGAAACAAAGGATAAATTATTAAGGCAGATAACATAATGGTGTATTTAAATACACTTTGGCTAGCTTTGTTCTCCTATGTATTTGTTGTAGGAATGCTACAGGACAAAGAGGAGCTAGCTACCTTTACTAGATTTTTGATGGTAGGAACAATTCTATTATTCGGAGCTAACATATGTTCCTTGCTCTTTTAACGAACAAATATGTTCTTGGCGCAATAGCCATCCTAGCTATTCTAGGCGGGGTATTCTACTACGGGTATTCAATAGAAGAAAAGAAATTCAGTGCCTACAGACAGGAACTGGAAGCCAAGACTAATTTAGTAGATACTTTAATCTCACAAAGAGATGAAGCAATTGCTACAAAGACAGTGGAAGAGAAGGTGGTAGTCCAAACCAAGATACAAAAGGTGCAGAATGATGTTGAAAAGATTGTGGAAAAGCCTATCTATAGGAACGTGTGTCTTGATGATGATGGCCTGCGCGCAGCCAACAGTGCGCTTACGGCCGGAGCCACTGCCACCGGAAGCACTCCTGCAGAAGTGCCAGTCCCTAACCCCGCTAAGTGATGGTACCTCTGGTACTGTATTGAAGAAGATTGTAGAAGTATCTGGACAATATTATGACTGTGCGCTAACTCATAATAATCTAGTAGACGCAATAAAGGCAAATCATGACATTGCAGGATCTAATCCTTCAGCTCAAAAACCTTGATGAAGTAACACTTCTGGAAGTTTTAGACTTGCATTCTGATGAAATAGTGGATCAGTTTGAATGGCTGATAGAAGAGAGATATGACCAGCTTATCGGGAAAGTCGAAGATCCCCGGGAGGAGCCTAGAGAAGAAAGAAAAGAGCTCTCAGGACACCTTTCGTGGGAAGCACCGGACAAAGAAACATCATTTGAATTCGATTTTGATGAATGACGCAGAGGAGCAGATTGATGAATATTCAAGACAGAGTGACCTCGATACTTGAGACGTACGCAGTAGCTATCGAGCACGCAGCAGAGCATGAGAAAGAGATTATCTCTAGTACAGTACATTCGGAATTAGCTAAGATTGAAGCTATGGTACATGGACTAGTAGCTCAACTAAAGGCTAAGCTGAATGCAACAACCAAGGTTTAAGACGCAGTTCGGAGAAAATATATTTCATGCAAAGTATGCAACTGGACCAAATGACACCTGGGACAACCTTGCCGAACGGGTGGTTGAAGATGTCTGTGGAACTAGGTGGGGCACCGATAGACCGCTCCTTAGCAGTGGAGATCGCAAAGAGCTTGCAGAGTATATTAAAACCTTCAAATTCGTTCCGGGAGGCAGATATCTGTATTACGCGGGACGGCCAGCAAAGTTTTACAATAACTGCTACTTACTACGTTGTGAAGAAGATACAAGAGAAGAATGGGCAAACATAGCATGGAGAGCAATGTCATGCTTAACAACTGGAGGCGGGATTGGAATTGACTACTCAAGACTTAGAGCAAGTGGCGCTCCGCTTAGAAGGACTGGAGGACTCGCTAGCGGCCCTCTCCCTCTTATGTCAGCAATCAATGAAATCGGGCGTAATGTCATGCAGGGTGGTTCTAGACGAAGTGCGATTTATGCAAGCCTTAATTGGAGGCACGAGGACATTCCTGCTTTCCTCACTGCCAAAAACTGGGACGAGCAACGAATCGGATCAACTGGAACTACCACTGGAGACTTAAAGAGAGCTGACTTTAACTTCCGTGCTCCGTTGGATATGACCAATATCAGTGTCAATTATGATGATGCTTGGGGGTTTGATCCAAATAATCCAGTATTTCTAGCTAACGTAAGACAAGCTATGATGACTGGTGAGCCAGGATTCAGTTTTAACTTTGGTGATAAAGAAAATGAAACGCTTAGGAACGCATGCACTGAGGTTACGAGCGAAGATGATTCTGACGTTTGTAATCTTGGGTCAGTCAATCTCGGAAATATTCGTTCTTTGGAAGAATTCAGAGCGGTGGTCGAACTGGCTTCGAAATTCCTCGTATGTGGAACAATTAGGGCAGACCTCCCATACGCGCGTGTCCGTGAGGTTCGAGAGAAGAATCGCCGTCTCGGCTTGGGGCTCATGGGTATCCATGAATGGCTCCTCCAAAGAAGCGAAAGATATGGAATCACAGATGAACTTAAAAGTTGGTTAGAGGTATATAAAAATGACTCTATTAGGTCTGCTAACGCTCATTGCGATCATCTCTACATTAGCCATCCCGTGGCTTATCGCGCTATCGCCCCGACTGGTACGATCGGAATCCTCGCGTCTACTACTACAGGGATTGAGCCTTTGTTTGCTGTCGCTTACAAGCGGCGTTATCTTGTGGATGGGACTCGTTGGCGTTATGAGTATGTGGTCGATTCTACTGCCGATCATCTCATCCGTTCTTATAGTGTTGATCCTAGCAACATAGAAACTGCACAGGACCTAGCAAATGACCCAGAACGAAGAATCAGATTCCAGGCCGACGTTCAAGATTACGTTGACATGTCAATATCATCCACTATTAATCTCCCACCTTGGGGAACTAGAGGAAATAATGAAGACTCGGTTGAGTTATTTGCAAGCTGCTTGTCGAGATACGCTCCTCGCCTCAGGGGCTTCACCTGCTATCCAGATGGCTCTCGTGGTGGACAACCTATCAGTAAAGTAGATTATTCCGAAGCAATCAAGCACAAAGGTGTGATTTTTGAAGAACATGAAGAAGTCTGTAGGGGGGGAATATGTGGAATCTGATGTACCTCATTGGTTACATATACTTGGGATGGATACTGTTCATAGCATATGCAGCAGCGAGCGCTCAGTGGTCAGTATTGCCCAAGTCTATCCGGGCACTGTTGCTTCCGGCGGGGTTACTGGGTTTTGGTATGGACGTAATATTCAACTGGACGCTGGCAAACATTCTGTTTCTAGAACTGCCCTCCACCTGGACCCTGACCCAAAGGATGCACAACCATCTACTGGATACAGGGTGGAGGGGTGTGATGTCTAGATGGATCTGTAAGAACATGTTAGACGCTTTCCAAGTTCATCACTGTGAATAAAAAAAGGCCCCGAAAGGGGCCTTTTCTTTAGATGAGAGGATCACGCTCCCTTCTGTAATATCTTTAGTTTCTTAACCATCGGCTTTGGAATTCTAATTCGTCCGTTCCAGTGTAGGTCTCCTTGCTCATCAGTAGATATAGTATGAGAAATATAGTATGCAGTTTTAGTCTCCTTCACAAGGAATCCTACAGTTAATACTAAAGCATCCTTACTGTCATCTATCTCCGTCTCAGCTTCGTTGTCCCAATTTGAATCAGTCTCTGCATCATCCCAGGTAATTTCTAGAAGATTAACTGGAATTGGCTTGGTTAGCATCTTCCCTCCTCAGATCAATTGCTCGATCTCCCCTCATATATTGGGCAGCTCCTAGCGCTCCAATGATCGTACTACACGACCCAGCAAAAGAAATGGCGCTAAAAGTATGTCCCAACCAAAAGACATCATAACCAGTAAAACCAAGAAGAGCGACAAAAGCGTGAGCCGCACCCACTTCGGCCATGTTATAATGGCCGGAAGAATCCTTAAACGCATCTAATAATCCTTGGATGTTCACACCCATACTCCTGTTTTAATCTGTTCTGCGAGCCTTTGCGCGCGGTTTGGAACCTGCTTTGCCCAAAGACTATTCAACATATACGCACTAGCGTTAACCCAGTTCTGTTCTTTGAATGCTTCTATGGTGTTCGAGAACTGTAGGAATCTACTGATACCTAGATTGAATACCATGTTGCATACTGCTCCCTGCCGTACAAAATCCATCCCATGATACCATGAGTAAGGATCTAGTTGATCTTCTACTTTAGCGATATCTGCTGCAAGCCAGTCCAGAGCTTGTTGATAACTGATACCATCCGCAAACTGTTGTAACTCCTCCGCGCTCATTAGGTGCCCAACACCTATTGTCCAATTCCCTAGCGTATCCTTATAGGGCTTTAGTACTAGCCCCTCATCTCTGATTAGCTGCGTTTGCAGGTCCATAATAATTTTGTACTCCCAATAGATAATTTCTCAGTCTCATGTACTTTTCGGCACCTTCGAGGTTACGTGCGCCTAAAGCAGCCTTCTGCTGAAAGTCTGTATTCCATTTAATAACCAAATCTCGGAAGTGGTTATTAGACATTAGTGTTCTTGGATCTCCGCCAAGGCTTACGTACTTTTGGATATAGTTCGTAGCCCCGGACATATCATTATTACGGATAGCAGAATCTAGAGAACTGGTAAGGGAGTCTCTACGTTCCTGTAAAGACTGCTCATTCTGTTTGGATGCGAAGTCTCTTTCCTTTGTAGCTGCTTCCTTGGTACCCATAAATCCCCAGGAACGGATGTTCTCCTCGTTGGTCATTAGACCTCCGGGGGCTTCTCCACGCCTGTAGTTACCTTCTCCGGGATTGTTGGGGGAACTAGATACCCCAGCAGGGGAAGTGAACCAGCTACGGGTGTTTATGGCATCTGGTAAATCCTGCCCAAAAGCCTTGCCAGTTTCCACCATACCGCGCATACCATAAGGAAGCTGATTATAGATCATCTTATGGAGATTGTCTTTTGATGGGTTTGATATGTAATCCCATACTGGGGCAGTAGTATTCTTTAGTTCTGATAGGAATGGGAATATGCCCGTTAACGATGGATCTACGATAGTACCTGATTCAAGAGAACTAGCAAAGTTAATCCCTGTCCAGGGAGATACAATACCTCTCTGGGCCTCAAAGGGAAGATGTTGCATTACGAAGTTCTTGGGACTCCATTGGGCGAACTCTGGGGATACGAACTTTGTGGGAACCATATCTCTAAACCATCTGTATAGCTGGTCCAAGGATTCGAACCCAACAAATCCCATAATGCCCGCGTAGGCAAGTTGTATACCAGACATAGCCAGAAGAGGAGCATAGTTTTTCTTTTCTATTGCAAGTTTAGCATAATCATGGAACTGATTAAGGAAGTTAATTTCAAACTGACGTAAGGTAGATAGGCCTGTACCAACTAAACCAAGCTTGGTGAATGCTAGGGCACGGTCGGTGTGACGAAATGAGCCCATCGTTTCGGTTGTCTGTCTGTTGGCATCAGAAAACAAATTCAGCAGATTTTCGTGATTGCTTAGATCTCCGTATTTGCCTGACTGTCTCAAATGGTGTACGAACGACATGAAGGCATTGACACGGGCTACGCGTTCGCCTTCTTGCATGAAGTACCCACCAATGGCCTGTGACTTCTTTACGAAAGCGTCCGATACACTACGGCCTAGTTCTCCAACATCAGAGAACGGATTGTTCGTAGCTACCTGATTGGTTACAAGGAAGTCCGCTGCTTTTTTAGCAATGTCAGTAAGCTTGACTGTATTCCCACCATTAAGGCCTTTACTATAATGATTAATAAGAATAGCTTGAGAATCTCGCATCCCATGAACTAATGTCTCCAGTGGATTGTGTGAATACCCTTCAGCAGACAGCTTCATATGTCTGGGCATAGTAAAGAAAGGCTGGAACAGTCCATTAACCAACAGGTGCTGTGGCTTCCAGAATCCAAGTGCCTTGAGGTAGATAAGGTTCTTGGAGAACTTAAGGGCTTGAGTACCTGCTCTCAGGTCAATGGGAACGTTCCTGATACCGGGGATAGTATCTATCATCTCTCCCAGTCCCTTGAATACGGCATTCTCAAATGCAGAGACAAGCTTGTCCTTACCAAAGCCCATCTGGACTCTGGCATGCTCGGCAAGGTATTCTAGTGTGTTGGGGTGTGACTGCTTTAGTTCTGGATCGCTGAGGATCTTGGAGGAGGCGTGTACAGCGTCCTGCATACTGGCCCACTTGTATCCTTGGGACATGTGATCCAGTTGGGTACCCCACCAACTGACTGTATCTTTTCTAGCATCCAGCCAAGGTCTATCTCCTACAAAGAATCTGCTTCCTTGTTTAGGTTCGAAATGCTTGGAGAAGTCATTAACGTTCTTGCCTTCTTTGGCATAGAAATCGTTTATGAAGTCAGCAAAGGCTTTGGTGTGAGGACTATCCTTACCAAAAGCAGTAATGAAGTCTTTGTATGTGGTCATGTAATCCTGTCCCTTGTCGTAGAGTTGTCTACGATAGTCAACCTTTTCGTTGACTTGGTAATCAGGATTGTTCTTCTTTATGTACTCGATACCCTTACGGACTTCAGCCTTGCTGTGTCCAGCAACCCAGCCTACGTTAACAGGCTGCCCATCAATCATCTTGGTTACTTCCGCCTTCCATGGACCAGACCAGTGAGAGGTCATATACTGATCTCTTGGCTTGATCGGATCCATACCGTTAGCTAGTCTCTTCTCATTGATGAAGTCCAGATTCTTCTTCTGGGTTTCTCTCATCATGTCATAGACTTTCTTCTCGGCAGGAGAAAGCTTGGCCTGTTCCTTTAAGTCTGGGGCGTTGTCAAGATCCTCTTTAATCATTAGATCTTTGACGTTCTTTAGACTTTTCCAATTAGAATCAGGAATAAGGTTCTTAATGTCTTCTCGGAGTTTATTAACAACGGTATCTTCGTAATAATGAGCAAGAGCATTAGCCCTACCATACAACTTACCAAACATATAGATAGCAGGATTACGCTTAAGATTAGCATATTGCTCATTCGAGATAGTGAAGTGCTGCTGTACAAACTCCCCAACAGTCTTTGGTAGGTCCTTTACTCCTAGCATTGCTGCCTTAATCATCTCTGGTTTAGGGGCAGGCTCTACATACTTCTCCTGCATTTTTCCTAGACCAGGCGTAGCAGACACAGATTTGTCTATTGGATCTTCAGAGATACCTTTTTCATTAGCTTGTCTGGCAGCAGATTGCATGGGAGTTTCCATATGATCTCTGGCTTTGATACCAGCTTTATGGAAATCATCCTCTATTTTATTGAAATTCTCTGCATGATATTGAGCAATGGATTTTGTGATGTCTATGAGCGGATTCACTACATAACGAGAACCATCAAATACTTTAGACACACCATTGACGATAGTTTGGTATCCGTCAATGCCACGGATCTTTATCTTCTGCAGTAATCTTTGGAAATTGGGATTGGAAAAGGTCTCGCTGAGAAGTTCTCGTATGTTGCTTAAACCATACACTGGACCTCTCTTTACGTTAGTTCCTTTGAATTCGTAGGAAGTGCGCTGCCAAGGATCTCCCTCGAACTCTGATCTTGGAGAACCAGCATCCTTGATTCTAGCTAGAATGGTTTCTAGATCTTTATTGAATTTATCAATAGTGGGATTGCTATACTTTGTACCAACAAGTCTTAACACTCTTGAAGTGGCAGCATGGAGCATTTCGTGCATAAACACACGATCATTAGTATACCCCTTACCTAAGGAAATTGAGTGTGTATCGGGATAGTATGATCCTGCGTTACCAGTTTCATTGGCATGCCCATCAAACTTACCAAGCTGTACGTATACGTCAAGGGATTTGAAGATATCTGGAAATTTCTGGAGCATCTTGGCAGCATAACGGAGATACCCATCAGAATTACTAGAGATCCAGTCCATAGCTTTAAATGGATCTATTCTACCCTGGTCATCTATTAGATGAGAAAGGTCTTTGCCTCCAGTGGAATTCCAATGGAGATTGGCCTCTTCTCTATCGTCCGGGTGCATGAAATCGCCCTGACCATGCTCATCCACCCAAGCTTGTTCTCCGGGATTTAATTCCCTACCAAGGAAAGAACTATAGTGTGGACTGGCGATAGAGGTATCCTTACCTGGGATTCCACCACCTGGATTACCTCCCTCAGCTTCCATGTCCTTAGCCTGGGCTTCATGTTCGGTATCCTTCCTAGTGATATTATCATGGGAGGTACCTTCTGGAAACAGGGACATTTGGTTTCCAGGTTCAAACCCTCTGTGTAATAGAGAACCTTGTTCTCCATACATCTCTGGACGTTCTGCTTCCCAGTCTCTGGGGGTAGTCTTGTCTGCGAATAGATCCCCCTGGTGATAACCCCCCTGTAAAGGAAGTTCTAGCTGGGATGGGGGTGGAGTACCTGCTTCAGGAGAAGTCGTCTCTGGGGCCGTTTTAGAGGGTTCTGAAGGGGGTTTTTCACCCCAGAGAGCATGAGCAATTCCGCCAAAAATGGCATCATTAACCATGCTTTCCATGTCATTCCAAGCAGGTTGTTTTTCTGCAACATCATTGTAACCTTGGGACTTGAGGTATTGTTTGGTAGCTCCTCTGACGGCAGCATTTGCTGCTACGTTAGCTCCGATGGTTGGTAGGAGTCCTTTGGGAAGAACAGCACCGGCAGCTAGATTACCTCCAAATTGCATCTCTCCAGAGGTTAGGGCCGTAGTAGGATCAACCCCCTGATTAGAGAGTTGATCCATGTGCTCGGTAGCTCCACCACCCATGGCACCGATGGCATTACCTGCCCCGGCACCAAGAGATGTTACACCTGCAATAAGGTTACTAGCCTTCTCCCAATTACCTTGGGGGGACATTCCCTGATCTCCAAAGAAATCATGAATGCCTTTGTTAAGAGATCCTGGTTCTCCAGCATTCTCTTTACGAACAGCTTCGAAGAAGTCGTCTGCTGTTCCTTGTGCACCAAGCGCGCCAGCTACACCACCTATACCAAGTGCAGCACCCTTCAATATACTTTGCCCGCCCATAGCAATGCCTTGACCAACAGCACCTGCTGCTTGTCCTAGAGCACTGGGTTGTTTGGGGAATAACTTATCCGCTACCGCCTGAATGTCTTCAGGGGAAGGTTGTTGATCGAAATTTACGCTATGCCCGGAATCGAAATTAACCGTGTAAGGCATTACCTACCTCCAGACTTTAGCCTTATTGCTTCTCCAACAGCAGCCAGTTGAACCATCGCTTCCTGGCTTTGGGGATTCTTTTGGAATAGGTCCCTAGCCTGCATGAACATCTGCTTAAGGGTTGGGAGATCATAGTTCTGAGCAAACATATAACCATTCCTGCGGGCAGCAATACCAGCCTCTTGTTGAGACATAGCTTGCTGTTGAGGAGCCTGAGGAGGCTGCCCCTGAGGAGCTTGTGGTGCTCCTTGTGGTGGAGCAGCGACCGCGTTTCCAGCAGCGCCAGTTTGACCAGGATTATATCTACCTTGGCTCATTAACTGTTGCTTTTGATTCAATAGCATTGACATTTCATTACGGATAGAACTTTGATCGTTAGCGTATCTAGGATCGGATAGTTCTTGTCTTAAGATGTTAAGCCTGGAATCAATGTCATTTCCCTGGACAGGGAAGTTAGCTCTGAGATCAGATTGCGGCTGTGCTGGCTGTGGAGGTTGTGCTTGAGGCATTGGCTGCCCTTGAGGACCACCAACAGGAAGACCTGCCATGTTGGGCGTAGCCGAAGGAGAACCTCCAGGAGCAGCGCCTGGGGCAGTGACTGTATAGCTTTTGCCATTGACTGTACCACTTTCAACGCCAGGAGCAGCTCCACCCCCACCACCAACTCCGGGTGGAGTAGCCCCAGTGGGACCGGGCATACCCATCATACCATAGAGCATGTACTGTTGCATGAATGCTTGGAATGCTTTGATGCTATTGTTACGATCTGTGGCGTCTTGGGTTTGTCTAATGGCATAAGCTTCTCCATTAGCATCCCCGTTTTGATGTGCTTCAAACGCCTTGGATGCCCAGAATTGACCCGCCTTTTGGGGGTCAGATTTAAGATCAATTTGATGTTGCGCAGCTTCGAAATCCATTTTCTTTTGTGCAAGCTTTTCTTCCATAGTAAGCTGCATACCAGTACGCTCAGTAGCTCCTGATTGCTCAATAGCAGTCTTCATAAGCTCTGGATTAAGTTTTAGGAGACGTTCTGCATTAGCTTGATGCCCACCACCACTATATTGAAATGCCGCCTGTGCTGGACCTAGACTAGCTTGTTGAGATTTAGCAGCAGCCACTGCTCCGCCCTGCCATCTATTAAGAGCATCTGCTGGATCTATATTGTATTTCTTGGCTAATGCCATTTGGGCTTGTTCTGCTTGGGCAGGATTCATATTATCAAACACAGGAGCATTCTTAATGTATTCCTGATCTGCTAGATTCCTACGTTCAGATTCTGTTTTGGCTAGTTGACCTGTAAGATCTGATGTAGCTGCTTGGATTCGTAGATTAGGATCTAGGCCAGCAGTAACATCATTCTTAAGTCTTTCCTCACGAGTTAATTCTTGAGTTTGCCCAGTTTGAGCTTGTGTATTAGCTGTAGTGGCTTGGGCATTAGCCATGTTTTGTTGCCAAGCTTGTTGCCCCATTTGAGCTGCTTGGGCTGGACCATATAGTGGATTAGCTATGGGAAGGCCAAGGCCATTCCCCATTCCACCAAGATCTGCAGTAGATACTGTCATATTAGAACCACCCTGCAATAGAATTAATAAGGTTAGAACCACCTGAATAGAGATTATTTAATCCTCCTGCTATTCCTCCAAGTTGTCCAATCATCCCCGCCGTACCACCACCGGAACCATTAGGAGTTCCTAGAATACTATTGATTCCATTGGTTGTAGAAGCAGCATTTGCCGTATTACCAAGAGCAGTACCAAAGGCATAATCAGCACCATATTTAGCCTGATTACCAAGGAAGCCCTGAGCTACGTTGTTAACAGAGTTTAGATAGTTATCGTACGTCTGTGCTCCAAAGCCCATCATCTTCTGAGTGTAGTCTATTGGGTTGCCATTTGTACCTGCAGCGTTCTTGCCTGCATTAACATTGTTACCATATAGACTAGCTAGAGATTGATAGAAAGGAGATTGGAAAAACTGGTTTGGGTTAGATACTGTACTATTTACTGTGTTTACCGAAGGTTGGGCTATATTACCAGCATTGGTATACATACCCATTAAATTATTGGCAATGTTCTGCTGTGCACGATTTCCAGTAATGGAATTATATAAGCCAGACCCACCGTTTTGCCATAGCTGTTGTAAACCATTACCCACTTGCTGTATATTTTGGAAGATATTACTATTTCCATTAGTAGAAGTTTGATCTGCAACTTGTCCTCCAAGTGAAGTAGGGCCAGTAGTTGGAGAAGGGCCATATCCAAAAGGATTATTAGGATCTGGGACAGAGGGATTGTTAAGTCCGTAAGGATCAGAAGGAGTTCCTCCATAAATATTTGGAGGATTCTGGTTCTGAAACATTATAGAATTACCTGAATTTGGTGTAGATAGACTCATATTTGATGTCCCTGAATTTCCTAGTTGTGATGCAATACCTCCAACTCCTCCTGCCCCAGCTCCTATTTGTCCTAATGTAGGGCCCCCAGTTTCTGCTGGGAGAGAAGTTCCATTAGTAACTATCGTACCTAAATCTGTTGGTGGAGCGGCACTTGGCATACCAGCAGTAAAATCTGGACCTGAGCCAAGCATAGTAGATGGTGTGTCTCCAGCAACAGACGGCGCTGAATTAGCCGCTCCGGTCGCAGCATCCCCGGCTAAACCATAATAAGCCCCGGCTACTGCAGGCAGCACTTGATCTACTGTTTGCACACCATTACGCTGCCACCAGGATTCTCCCCCGTTCTGACTTTGTATATTACTAGGAGTGTAATATCCCGTGGAAGGATCTAGTGAATAAGAAGCTGTTGTAGTGTCTGCGGTACCTGGACGCTGATAATAATATGTTCCCCCTGTCATGGAGGGGGCATTGAAACTGGTGTGAGGTACATTGCTAGTTGGATTATATGCGGTGTCACTACCAACACCTAACATTCTATTAGCTGGAGAAGCTGTGTCAGCGGCAGTCCAAGTAGGCATAAAAGTGCCTCCTTGTGTAATGCCCTGATTTGTAGTACTGTATCCTGCAAGCCCTTGCCCGTTATTCCATTGAGATTGTGTAAATATAGGTAAAGGAGTATTTCCCACCATTGTCTGGTACATCCCAGTCTGGGGGTTCATATTAACGCCAAAATTAGCGTTAGATCCTGATCCAGAAACTTGTAATCCATTGCTGTATGGATTACCTTGGGTTACTTGGGGAGGACCAGAGATCCCAGTGGAATTACCATACATTGACTGTAGGCTCATTACTTACCTGTAAAATAGAATCCCTGGAGGGATATGTTTGTTGACACAGTTATATTACCGCCTAGATTAATAAGTTGCGCTGTGTTAGTCCCACGCTGGAGGATCAGATTGCCCAATGAAGCGCCAGTCGTGTTGTTTATTAATGGTACGGCCGTAATCATCTGGACTGTTCCAGTAACGTAGGCTAATTGCTTCGGAAGATTTATATATTGGTTCGTGTTCCATGCAGTTACTCCAGTCATCTGGATGTTAAAGAAAAGACCAGTTGTTACAGCCCTTGTCCAGTAAGCATATGTTGTTGTAGATAATGCCCCTGTTGGGAAACTACTTGCTGGGATTGGATTCCATATACTAGAGGAAATGTTATCCAGCAGGGTACGCCAGTTCTGGTCTGATATCTCTATAGTGCCATCTGGGTTGCTGAAGTTCATGCTGTACCCATATTGTAGACGATATCAAATGCCCTGTGATGGGCAGGTCCAATACCAGTCATATCAATTCTGAAAGATCCTCTACGGAATCTGGTTACGTTACTCCACTCAATGGTATTCTGATAGCCTTCTGCGGAGGGGTTCTTAGTAGTACACTGCACGAAGTTCGTATACGTAGGATCATTGGAATACCAGAGAGTAAGGCTATTCTGCCCATAGTCTCCGATAGAGTATACCTTAGCAATATGCTTCCAGTAGTTAACGTCCATATCAATTACTTCGGTATAATAACTAGCAGTTCTGGAAACTGTATCTTCCAAGTCCGCAGTACAAATCTTTAGCACGGAAGAATTACCAGAACCTGTTACATAGTAGGGACGTTGTGTATTTGGCTTAACCTGTGTTGCTAGGACAATGTTGGATCTGTATTGATCCCCATTATTTATGTCCGTCATCGTTACTGTCCACCAAACTTCTTCTTCGGGGAAATAAGCTATGGCTTGGTTTGTACCAGTGAAAGAGATAACTATCATGGTATGAGTATCTATCGGAAGTAACTCAATTCCAATAATAGACCCAGAAGTATTGGTATTATAATAATTCAACACTTCACGGATATAGTGCGTACCAACAGGCTTAATCATGTACTTGGACATGACGTAAACATCTAGATAGTTATTATCGTTCTTGCCGATAAAGTACATATCGTCTTTATCTTTGGCTATGGTATTGGTTAAACCATAAGCCATTAAACCTAATTGCTTGGAGAAGATAGGCTGCCTTGCTAATGGGGAGCCTAATCCATTACCGGCATCATAAAAGAATTCTATGGAGTTTGCTAGGAATGCTACCAGATAGTTGTGGTGCTTCTCCATCCACTGGATTTCATCTGGATTGATCTGGGTGATAGCATAGCTAGTAGCATCCCAGTTGGTAAATGGATCTCCTGAATACTGGGAGTTGTAGATATAGTTGTAAGGTCCATTACCACCAGCGTCAGATGGAGCAGTGGCGTTGAGCGTAGCAGCTACAAAGAAATAGTTATCTAGATAAACCATTCCCCTGTCTGGAGCTATATACGGCGGTTGGGTAGGCTGCATATAGTAGTTCGTTGGGGACGAACGGAATGTATATGGAGCTACAACATATGGAGAAGCCATTATCCGATTACCCCATAAATCGTACCATAGGTACCAGCACCAGAATAAGAACCATTGGGGATATTAAGAACAGAGTATCCATTACATTGAACAGCGTTACCAGCAGCTCCTCCCGGAGCGCCATAATAAATGGGACCTGTCCCAGAATTACCTCCCCTACCACCAGGAGACGCTGGACCTCCCCCTCCTCCTGCTCCTCCGCCATTTCCACCTACATTAAAATTATAATCCGCTCCTTGTGTACCTGCAACTAAATAAGTGTTTCCACCAGTTCCACCAAGAGAGCCACTGGCAGATTGTCCGTTTCCTCCGGTTGTTAATCCTGCCGGAGAACCACTCCACCCAGATCCTGCGGGATATCCAGCACCCCCTCCTCCAGTTGTTGGATAGGTTCCTAAATATTCTTGTCCTGCACCACCTCCACCGCCTCCACCGGATATTATGCCTGAATTTGTAATGGAGACATTCCAGTTTAAATACAAACCTGGAGATCCATTTCCTCCGGCAGCAGAAATGCCAGCACTTCCAGGTAATCCACCACTACCACCACTACCTAGAATATTACCATTATTAATAATATTAATAATGGAACCAGTAGCCCAGCCAGTGCCTGTTTGGAGATTACTTACAGAAACAGCGCCGTTGATAGTAACATTTATTTGAGCAGGGGCTCCTGGAGTCATCCCTGCTGAAACAGCATTGGTATAAATATTATACCCGGAAATTTGATTAGAACTAATAGTAAGTGTAAATTGTGGCAGAGGTCCTAAAATAAGATAATATGGATCGTTACTTGTTATGGTAGGTCCAGAGGCGGGCACACTGAACGTCCCCATAGTAGCACATCCTAATGCAGGTGCGCCAAAAAATAAATATAAGGGCTTAACTAGACTGATTACTGTACCTGACGTACCACTGACATCTATTTCTAAAGATACTGCTACTGTGTTATATGGAGATGCATTCGCTTGTTTGGTCATCAGTACAGTTACGTACAATGCGGTACCACTAGCATCTTCATTAACTACTAGCATCTGTCCTATCTGAGAAATAATATATCCAGATAGATTAGCTGGGGGAGCAGCAGCTATGGCACTATTAAAAGGAGTTCCAGCGGTAGTAATCGTACCAAGATCGTATGTAGAAAGCTGTTTAAAAGCTTCTCTCATTGCCACTTGATACAATGGCTTTTCGCCAAACTGCTCTTCTTTTACAGGATAACAGTCTACATAGTTTAACGTTTGGGGAGTACGTGACGTGTTATTGGCAACCTCGAAAGGACTACCAATAGCTGGAACTCTAATTATATTATGTGACTTTTGTTGACTCATCGAGGTCTGGGTTGTACGTAAATACTACCTTCTTCTGTGCCAAAACTTAGGGCTTGCTCTAGGAACATCTTGTAGTCTTCCTTAAGAAGATTACGTTGTTCCGTATCGATACCATATTCTGGAGCTAGAACTATAGCTAGTCCGTAGATTAAAACTAGATTCCATTCGATAGGAAAGTCTGGTTCATCTGTGCCTGTAGTGAAGTCCTGATAGGGCCGATGGTACCGAAGGTAGAGGGAACCGTTGACCTGCCAGTAGGTTGGGTCTGGGAGGGGCCAAACATTAATTCTACCAGAATTACGAAGAGGCTGATAAAAGACATGAACAGGAGCACCAATAGCATTTTTGTTAGAAAGGATTTCATAGTCTTCATAGGTGTAGATGTTGAGGGGAACATCAATTACAGCAAGATTGTCCCTACGCAATCCTTGAATAACTTTAAGTGGTGCTACTTGATTTATTGTTTGTCCTGTCAATCCTATGGTTACGGCCGCTGTGGAACTAAAGTTAGAGAATGGAATGGTAGCTTCTGTTACTGCCCATACAGGCATCCCTAAAGCCATGTATGCTTTAATCAAAGGATTGAGCATGGCTTGAGCAGCAAGGTACCTATTGTCGCTAGTAGACAATGTTTCAAAATCACCAACAGCATTAACCTTTCTTAATGCTCCAGTGATTACCGCCGTTTGGCTAGTTGAATAAGTATAGACTCCAGAGGTTGCCATTAATTATCTCCTTCTCCTGGCCCATATTTGACCCCCGCAACTAGCATTTGTTCCAGCACCAAGTTGTTCTCCAACAAGATATACAGTTGTAGTAGTGGCAAATGTAAATCTTTGCGAAGGAACAGGTCCTATGGGAGGAGTACTACTTGAAGGAGTCCCCTGATAAAGTTGATAATTAAATGATGGTAAAGTTGCTGCAGTTGTATTAATGCCTGCTGTAAATCCAGTATTGGTAGTTCCCAAAGCCCCGGAAGCGAACGATCCGTGTACATCCCAATCCCCGGCAGTTAATGAAATGGAAGTTATAGTAGTTTGCGTATTAGGAGCTACAGCAACAGCAGAGGCATGACTTTCAATATATTCTCCAATATTACCTGCTGCTGCATTACTTCCATCTGTCCACCCCTGTATATTAGATCCAGTAGTGGACGTGGAAATAGCAGCACTGCCAGAAACTCCGTTGACGGTAAGACCAACGCCGCTAGTTGGCGCAGGAACCGTGACATTTCCAGCGGCGGTTGCCTGTAGGTAGTTGTGCCCATTGATCGCAAAGTAAGTGCTTAGAACAGCAGATCCGGTTGAGAGCTGCGCGTAAGGAGATCCGCTATTGTCTACAATGCCCAATCCGAAATAGGAGTTTGCAGTAGCAGAAACCAGTTGAAGCGTGGAACTTCCGTTAGTGCTGTTATTCCAAATCTGTGCAAAAAGCGTGCTGTTTGTCCCAGGCCCGCCGATAACTTGCAAAGCAACAGGTCCAGCTCCGGCTGCGGGAGCAACGGTTAAGGAAATGCCGCTGCTGGGAGCGCTAACGTTGACATTGCCTGCATTAGTGATACCGATGCGCTGGTTGTTGTTGGTGACCAACCCAATGCCGATGTTCTGCGTGGTGCCGAAGTACCCAACCGTCGTGGAGGAATCGACGAGGTAAAAAGCCGCAGCGCCGCCATCCGTGGTCTGGAATTGGTAGATTCCGTTGTGCGCGGTCGTGCCAACTTGTAGCTGCACCCCGCCGGAGGGGCCAACAACAGTAGTGCTGTTGGTTCCGTAAATCGCCGGGTTGTACGCACGGAATGCGATCTGGTTCGTGGGGGTGATCGTGAAGGAGTACAGCCGCGGATCCGAGCCAGAGAACGTCAGGCCCGTGATCGCGGCGTTGTTGTTGACGGTGCTGATCGCTTCCACGTCAAGGTTTGCGGGGGAAGCCGTAACCACCGTATTCATCGCAAGAGTCTGTGACAGCGTGGAAGAAAACACCCACTGCCCATTCGCATTCACACTGCCATACGTCTGCGACCCGACCGAGTTCTGCCACGACATCGTGGCCGCGCGGAATGCAAGGTTCCCGACTGCCGATCCCGCCGTGAGGAACGCCCCTGGTGAACCGTTGCCATCTCCGAGAATCAGCGAGAGGTTAGAGTTCGGGGTACCTGTTTTGCAAATGAGCTGTGCTACAGAACTGGCAGAGACTGCAGCATTATAGACATCAAGATAGACAGTACCATTAAAATTCCCTTGAAAAAGACCACAATCGTAACCAGAAATACCATTAACTGTTAAAGGCACCCCACTTGTGGGGGCGCCGATAATTACATTTTTTAATAAATTACTTGTACCAGCTACACTAAGATTTCCACTTAAATTTATATTTGCTGTGGAAACAAATATCCCGTTATATACAAGATTATTAACATCGTTAAGCCAAGAGGCTACGACCGGGGTTGCTCCATCTACGAAGACTGTTGATGCCATTATACGTACGCCTGATGATTTTGGCCAGCTACCATACAACCAGCTACTCCGAGTCCAGAAACTCCGACTGAGTTAGCTAATGTACAGGCTAGGTGTTGCTCTGAATAAGTATCGCCATCATTATCAAAAGTAAAGGGAAGGATATTGGACTTTTCTTGGATACCGCGAACGAAGTCTTGGGGGTGTCTAGGTTCCCAATCTTCATCACATACTAGAAGTCCATCCCAACGTTTCCTGATCTCATTAGACTTATACTTACGTCCACAGGACATGCAGTATATATTGAATAGACCAGCAACGTAATATTCCCTGTCATCCATTCTTAGTTAAATCCGATGTATCTTTCTTTTGTCTTTTTCTTCTTATATATTCTACTAGCTGAATTGCATACCATAGGATAGAAGCTAGAGCTGCTATATCTGGTAGAATCTGCATAAAGGATGCAGCGGCTACTCCTGCTGCGGCTGCATCTGTGGCTTGACGAACTGGATGGTCCATTAAGATGCCTGCCATACTTCTACTGTAGCTCCAGTACCAGACAGCACAGTGACGTTGGCTCTAGCATACTTGAACCCAGTAGTTACGGTAAATCCATCAGAAGCGGTAAGACCTGAAATTGCGGTAAAAGTAATTGTACCTAATGCGGTAGTTGCCCAATAGTTATTAGCAAAGGTGACTAGGTATACGCCCGTTGTACCTGTAAATGCTGAAGTAAGTACTAGGGTGGTTGGGTTAGTGATTGAGGCTACCGTGTTTATGGTACTTGCATTCATAAGCCCTGGAACACCGGTAACGGTCATACCAGCCAGTACAGGGACCATATTAGAGGTTGGGTATGCTTCTCCGTACACGGAGGTAATGAGAGCAACTCCTCGATCAATAGGTACTGCAGTAAATGTTGCTGGAGATGATGTTGCGATTGTTCTAACTGCAGTTGGTTGCATGTTAGCATCTAACACATTCATCTGATAAGGTGCCGTAGGAATTGTTACTGAGGTACTAGAATTGGTAAGAAGTACCGGCATTGTTAAACCATGCGCAGTCAACATATCATTCGTACCCTGAATTACAATGGTAGCTGAAGCACCTGTTGCTGTAGCAGTTAGGAAAGCTTGATAGTTAGCATAAATCGAATCTATTTGTTTGCCCATTGAAGGCTGAACAATAGTGGTTGTTACTGCCCCCTGTTCTATTGGTCCAAACGTAAATGGACGAACTGAGTTGGAGGACTTTACGAGGGTCACATTAGACATGGGGTATCCTTGAAATGGGGGCCGGAGCCCCCATCTCTCTTAGTTAAAGTAGTAAATAAACATTGTCCAAGGACCACCAGAGGTCGCGGCTACGAAGCCTGACGTGGCATATTCTTGGAAGAATGCATAGATCTGTGCATCTTGGGTGGGTTCTACAAAGTAGTTGTAGTTACCATCCGCACCTAGCAGAGGACTTAGAGCACCTGAAACACACCACACTGGGGGCGTACCTGGAGCTGAAACAACGCCAGGAGCAGTAGCTCCAACGTATGTAGTTGCAGCTTGCCAGTAAGCCGTAGGCGTAGTAGCAGCAAATGATCCAACGTTCTTGACAGGTAGCCACTGCATACCAGTAGCTAGACCACCTGATTGAACGTTTGCATTGGTGTAGTAAGAAGTACAGACAATAACACCTTGGGTGGACGTAGTATTAACTGTGGTTGATGGAATAGTTACCGTGAACACAGTTGGATCTGACGCACTTGGGGTTACTGTTAATGGTTGCTTGTTCTGGATTGTGAACGTTGAGAGGCCATTAAAGGTAGTTGCAGCTACGGTATCGAACGTAGCAACACCTGAGCCTTGGATATGAATGGTATCTGAAGAGGTTAATCCATGAGCAAACTTACAAGTAACAGTAAGTGTGGTGGCACCAGTAGCAACCATTGTTAGGAAGGGAATAGCTCTTCCAACAGTCAATTGACCAGCAGCACCAGTACCCGTGGTATTACTTACAGCGTTGTTATAAAGACCGATACCAGCGATAGTTGCGGTACCAGGAAGGACAACTTTTAGTCCACGAGCATTGCCCATTCCAGCGCCACCAACAGGATAGCCAAATTGATTGGTATTTCCTGTTTGTAACTGAAGTAGGTTATCTGAAATACGGACTTGGAAGGTCTTGCAAAGAAGAGTACGAACACCAGAAGTCGTAGAAAGGAACGATTCTGATGGGATTCCATATTTGTACATTTATATCTCCTAAGAGGCCGGGTTCGCCCCCGGCCCCTCTCTTAGGTTATTATGCGCCTGCTGAACCGAACAGACCGCGAGGATCTGACCAGCCGAAGCTAAAGCGAGTCGTTACCTTGAACTTGGCGTTCTCGGTATCAAAATCATTATCTTCGCTAAACTCGTCTGATCTGCGATCAAAGGACTTCATTCCGTCCATGACGTTGGTTCTGATGAACCATGCATCTGGATCAGTAAGGAAGTGGTTGAGCACGACACCCTTACGGAACTTACCGAGGTCTCTCAGAGCATTTGCATCATTAAGGTCAGAGCCAGGACGCTGGGTGGACTTAAGGATACGATGCGCTTCAAACTCAAGGTTCCAAGGAATAATAAGGCTATCAGGAACCGCAGAGATGATGAGGCCACGGTCATTCTGGAAGACAGCAATTTGAATAACTGCTTGTTCAAGAGCTGCTTCAGAAAGGTCCGCAGGGATTGCTAGAGTGTTGCTCCACGTACCACCAATAACATTGGGGTGTGCGGGGTTGATTAACGAGACACCATCGCCGCCAACATAAGCACTGTTGAAAGCGCGGTTATACACGTTCGCACCAATGATCTCCTTCGTTTGACGAACGGAGAACGCTAGACCCTTAGCACGCTTCTTAGCAGCTACGTCATATAGATCGTCCTCGATCATCTCACGAGTGATGATGAAACCAAGGGCATACACAACGTGGGTGTAGCGGGTGATAAAGCCTTGGCGCTGAGTATCATACGTGATACCAGAGCCTTCAGGCTTCTGAACGAGATAACCGAAGGACGTAACAAGCACGTCTTCTTCATAGTTTCTACGTGATGTTTCTTTTTCGAATAGTTTATCCCATTCGACTGGCCATTCGTTGTAGGCTTCTCCGTACCAAGCATTAATGCCGGGCCAGAGTGCCTTACTAAACGAGCCAGTAGTAACTGGACTAGACATAGTTTAGCTCCTTAGATGCCCGCGCTTTGGTTATTACCAAAGAAGCAGTTGTTGAGAATGACTTCTACCTTGGGGTAAATACCCGCAGTAGATAGATCTTGGTCAATACGCATTGAGTAGCGTATGATCTTTAGCTGAAGTGTAGACGTTGTGGCAGCGGTTGAGCTATCAACCATCATACCGGAAAGGCCAGCGCCCAGGTTAGCAGTAGCGGCAGGAGCATAAATAGAGGCGTTGAGGCCAATATAGTTTGTACCAGCAGCGGCGGAAAGGTTAGGGGCAATGGCAGCGCCAGCAGCGCCGCAAAGTTGTGCTTCATAGACTACATCAGGCGTATCAGCTACCCAAACGTAACGTCCGTTAGCATTTGATGCAGGGTTAAAGCCTGAGTTTTGCAGGTTGGTGGGGTCCACCTTGAAGCCAACAATGGCTCCAAGTACAGGAACACCACCTGCGGTGGCTCTAGTTACGATGGGTACTCCAAGAGCATATGAATCTGTGGAATTGGTAGTACCAACAAACGTAACTAGGTCGCCAACAGCATAAGCATTAGCGTCAGTAGAGGGAATAAAATACAGTTGACTTTGACCGTTATACTTCGAACCGTCAATATGTCGAACTGGCTTAAACCCAAACGGACGATTAATATTCGCCATTAGGATCTCCTAGTTGTGAAGCTCCCTAAGAACGTCGGCGTAATTCTCCAGAGATTTTGACATCCCCGTATTGTCCTTCGGAAGCGTTTGGTTTCATTGCAGCTTCCCGATCATTAACAATCTGCTGTTTCTTCTCTTGGTCCTCTTCGTAGAATTCCTTCTCTATGGACACGAGCATTTGCTTTTTCCCACCACCAACGGAAATTGTGTTATCTGTTGGAGTAGGTATGTCAGTTCGCTGGCCCCCTAGTACATGCTTCTTAATATCTTCTACTCTATACCCTGCGTCAACAAATTGAGAGAGTCTAGCGTCATCGGCATCAATAATGCGATACTGTCTATTGGGGTCTGTGTTTACGAATTGAAGCCGTTGTCTTGCGGCAACAGGCTTACGTTCGGGGCGCACTGGCGCTTTGGTAGTTACTTTTTCCATGATTATAGTCCTTTGCTCTTCTTGAGCTGTGCTTTGTACTCTTCTGGTGTAATCTTTGCTCCGGCACGAATCAGGTTATCCATGATGCGCTGTTCCATGTCTGTGAGCTTAAAGGTGTCGCCACCCGAAGTTCTTTTAGTACTGCCCCCGCCTACCGCCGGAGCATCTTCCTTATTAGGATTACGTCTACTAAACTTTTCTGGAAACTCTTCCCTAGCTGTTTTGCTAATATCTGCTAGAACTTCGGAAGGAGACTTACCTTGTCTTGCAAGTAAAGCACCCATTCCGTCTGCCCATGCTGTCATCTTTACATCCTTGCCATACCAGTCATTGTTTTGCTTGAACTGCGTAAATTCGGGATGTTCGGTTTGTTGAGGTTGGTTTGCTGCCTGGGTCTGGGTCTTTTGGATCTCTTCAATCTGATCCTTGATATCCTCAGCCTTGGTTAGCTCACCGTCCTCTAATGCCTTCCTTCGCTCGGCTCGAAGTTCCTTAATAGCCCGTTCGTAGGATGTTTGTTCAATAATCTTGTTATGTTGCGTAAGGGCTTCAATGCCCTTCTTCAGTGTACGAAGTTCTTTATGTTGGTCCTCAATCTTATCGAATAAGGACTTTCTATCCATAAATTCTTCGGCAGGTCTCCACTTCTTTCCAGAATTCTTGGGATCTGCTTTAAATGCTTCTTCGGGTTGCCAGCCATGTTCCATGGCCTGTTGTTCAACCTCAGGAACTTCTGGTGTTTGCGTCTCTTCAGTCATGGTATCCTCTCAGACCAGCTACTACGTCTTCGTCATTAATGACAACTACCTTAATATCTTTATTTACTGGATCTTCTATGAGCTTTCCAGCATACTTAGCGAAAGCTACATAATCTCCTACCTTAAGTCCGCCAATGTATTCCTGGCTGCAACTAGGACCAATTTCGAGAATTTGGCCTCTGTCAATACCGGCTTCCCTTCTCTTGTAGTCATCGTTGTCTTCTGGTAGTGCTAAACCAGATTTCTTTGCTCTAGCTAGAACTGGATCTAGTTCTGCAATAGTATGAACTTTAAGTACTAGCTTACAACCAACAGCGAATACATTGCTCATTGTTCCTCCTCTGGGATGAAATTGTCTGCCTGAAGGATATCTTTTATCCCTGTAATATACCCTACTAAAAACCTGTCTTTTATGGGGTCTATCCCCGCTGAAGCACCTAACTCTTCTTCTTTGTCCCTAATTTGATCTTTGATTAGTTGAAAGATTATTTGCGTGATTTTGTCTGCGCGCCAGAGCTGGTATTCTTCTTTTGTAATTGGATCTTCGATTTTTGAGCCTCCTCATTGAGTTTTAACTTCTGGTCATGAGCTTGCCCGGTTTGGCTGGTTTGCTGCTTGAAAGCCTCTTGTTGCTGCTGAATACCAACTTGGTGGGATTGCTCTGCGTGTTGCATCTGCTGTTGGGCTGATGCGATCTCCATATTCATCTTGGCGTGATGCTCTTGTGCATCTTGCTGTAGTTCTGCTTGGCGCATTTGAAGATCCATTTGGTTCTCCTGCTGTTTGGCTTGGAGATCTTGTTGATGTTCCTGCGCTTCATTCTGCATCTTTTGTTGACCCTGTTGCATCTGTAGTTGGGTCTTAGCTTGCTCTGATTTAGCCTTTTCCTGAATAGCTTGTACCTTGGGATCAGGGGGTGGTTGATAGGGAGCAGGTTGTCCTTGTTGTTGCATACCTGGAATGAGTTCAGCTATATTAGGCTGTTCCTGAGCCTCTAGGATGCGTTTTACGAGAATTGGAATAGGCATATAGCCTGGGATAGCCTGATTCAATTCCATAAGGGCCTGGGCCTTCATAAGCTTCTCTGTTTGCGTTGTAGCAGTAGGATCGGCCGTAGGACACACATCATACACTTCAGGATTGAAATCTTCAGGATTTAGGGACTGTTCCCCCAGTATAGCTAGGTAAGTATCCTTGTCTAGATAGTACCCATTTAGGTCAAATACCTTCTTATATTCCTTAGCTAATGAACGGTAGATTCGTTTGTAAATAGCGGTGAAGACTTTCATACCCTGCTCGATCGTTGCCATAGTAGTCGTTGCAGGAGTGTTCTGTCCGGGCATTTTCCCGGTAAAGATCTCGGCTACTGAAGCCAGTTCCTTCCCTGAGGTTACAAGCATTCCCAGAAGTTGGAATAGGACATTCGATGGTTCTTTGGCAGGGATTGGGACGATTTGTTTTCGTAGGTCATCTCCTGTTGCGTTGACGGCTTTCCACTCTCCAGGGGTGAACTGGGAGGTACCCATCTTGATCCTAAGTCCTTTGCCGATAAATCCGATTTGAAGGTTTGATAGAGTTCCGGCATCAATGAGTTGGTTGAGGATTGAATTGATACCCTCGTTGATGGGGCCCAATAGATGCCCAAAGCCGTAGTCATAATATGATCCGTCAGGATTTGGTATGAACCCAAATTTGGTATAGTAGTGGACTGGCTCATAGCAGACTGGTTTTCCCTTCTTATTTAGCTTTACGCCCTTTTTGGTGTATCTGGCAGAGATTCTAAGGACTTTCTTTGATGGGTGATCGAAAGTAACAATATAAGGTTCTCTAAGACCATCATCATTGAGGTCTAACCACGTATGTTGTTCGATAATCTTACGTGGAGTGGTCCAATCTACTTGCTTTGCTGTTTTAACAGCGTTATTTAGCTTAGAAGTCTCTGGAGTAGGAACATTTCCAAGCTCAATATCAAGAAATTCACCAGAAAGCTGCTTTCCTTTGATCTGATTCTCTGAAAGCCAAGTAACTTCACTGATTCTTTCGCAATCTTCAAGGCAACGAGTCCAATAATCTACGACAAAATTCTCTGGGAACACCAAAGTAGACTCAATTTTGTCTGTAGTCTTGCAATAATACGTCTTTTTGTGCATCATCCCTACTACAGAACACTGTAATAGGAGCTTATCCATGTCCTCTTCCCAGTAATCCAGATCCTGCATCAGTTGCCAGGACATGTATTTACCTATTCTGTCTCCTGTTTCTGTCTTGGATCCATCTGGATCGTTTCCCCATACCTTAGTCTGTACGATATTTCCATCAGAAGGCACAAGAGAAGGATAGGCACGAGCACTAAACTGCATAGCAGCAGTACTAATAAGAGGAAACTTGATGTTAGCAGCATCCGGCCAGGGATAAGTCTTCTTTTCCTTAATTTGACCGGCGAGTTTAAGCCAATCGGAAGTCGCCATGACCCAATCTTTACGAGAGGTTTCATCGTCTTGAAATCCCTTGTAGCATTCTTCACCAATCTTGGCTAGTTTTTCTTCATCTAGCTTTTCAGCTATGTTCACACTTTGAAGGACTACATCAAATTGTGCAGAAGAATCATCTCCAGGATCAGTAGCCTGCCCACTGGGATCGGCCTGTTGGTTGTTCTGATTGCCGTAGTTCGAATTCATATTCCTCTTCTTCTACTTCTTTTTCAGTAGGTGCTTCAATTATATTATCCAACAACATTCCCAAGTATGCGAAGGCATCAACTTGGTCATCTTTTACACCACGAGGGAACTTTAAAAGCTCATCTTCAAAGACAGGATACCAGTCAGAGGTTTTATCGAACTTTACTGTCTTCGCCCTCATTCTACCTTGAATACTTCTAGCTCTTTGGATCTTGTCCTTACCACCATGTTTTAGCTTAATTACGTTAGGGAAGATGTTCTGTTTAATCATTTCTTCCCTAAGGAAGGGTCCAATGGACTTGGTAATCATCATATCTTCGATACCGAAAGCGTCAGCATCATAGATCTTTTGAAGAGACAGAATGGTGTCGATTATTTCTTTCGTATCCATCCGTTCTCGTATAACATTCCTAATATGAAGTCCACGATCTTCATCAACGGCAGCAACAACAAAAACAGAATAGTCACTACGAGCTTCAGTGGACACAGCAGGATCGAGCGTAATGTAATATCTGACCTGCTTTTTCTTGTCTTCTTCTGGCTCATTTAGGAAGTCTCCACGGCGAAAGTAGGCTACTGTTTCGTCTAAGGGATTGTTAAGATACTCTTGCGAGTAGAGGTCCATCATCCCATCTTTGGAGAATTCTTCCATTCTTACTTTAAAATACTCTTTGGAGAATCTTTGTGGCCAGAGTATTTTATCGAAGTTGGGAGTATGCGCTCTATACTTAACTGACTTCCACATTAGTTTTTTAGGGTATGTAGTGTATACCTTTAAACCATCGTCTTGTGTCCATTTATCATTTGGCATCAGGTTCTCTAGGACCGAGTCCATGTGAAGTATAGTTCCCCACATCCTCATCTTGCCCTTTAGGGACAGTGCTGGGATCAGTGCTCCCCGGAACCATCTCTTGAGTTTGTCCCTTCGATCCTTGTTCATAACCAGTTCGTCGTTCTCTAAATCGTCTACTAGAACCAAGTCTGGTCTTATACCATCCCATAAAAGTCCTCTAAGCTTTTGTTCAGCGCCCTTACCCATAACTCTAAAGGTCTTGCCATCTTCAAACTGAACAATAAAGTCTGTTTCAGTATCTTTGATTAAACTGGCTTGCTTTTTCTCGTTTCTCTTAATTCCGAACAAATCTATTAAAGATTCATTCTCAGATATTTCCTGTTTCATGCTGGATACGAACATCGCCGCCTGAGCTTCCGTATCTGACACGATAAGGCAATATCTGGAGTTGCGGAATAACAGTTCGGCCAATCCGTATGCTAGGGTTCCAGCCGTAGATTTGGCGTGTCCCCGTGGAGCAGCGATAGCTACAAACTGATGGTCCGAACATGCTAGTTCCCAAAGCTCTTTATGAAATTGTGGAGTTTCAACAGCATCATCAAATCTCTTTGCTAATACTGATCCTACAAAACCTTCGATGATTGATGCAGTTAGTTTCAAGGGATTAGTTGAATTGCTTGCCTAATTTTATCAGCGATTCTTTGGCTATAATATCTATATCCAACTGGGGAGACATAATGAGTGGCATCATAATTATAAATATCGTTGTTACCAACGCCAGTTTGAGCTAAAGCATATCCAGTACCAGTAACCCAAGGTCCCGTAGTATCATTTGTAATAGAAAAATAAAATGTTTGGGGATCATTAAATTGTGCGATAGCCGCTTGATATGCAGCATCTGTTAATGGATATCTACTTTGATTACTTGGAGAATTATTTACTCCAATAAAGAAAATTGGAACATTTCCTCTAAGTTGCCGAATATTTTGTAAAAGGGCCAATGTAGTAGTTTGTACAGAAGTATATCCATTCCCAGCACCCCAGGAACCATCATTAACAGATCCTTGAATAACAATTACATCGGGATCTGGACAAGTTGCAACATCTTGATAACGATATATATAAGGTACTGTACCGGCATTAATAGTATTAGGAGCGATAACGCCAGCCCCAGCTTGTCCCCAGCTCCAATTATCTTCCCAACCAAGATATTTACCAACCATATTAGTGAAATCTCCACCAAGTCCGGTAGGTCCACCAAAAGAATCAGTAAACCAAACTGCACGAATAAATTGATTTCTTGCTAAAGGAAAAACACTATCTTGTTGATTAAAATTTAAAGAATAAAAAAAGCTAGTGTATCCTTGAATTTCTATAACAACTTTTCTTAATTTGGGCTGTCTAGTTGGATAAGTAGCTGTAAAATCTACTGTAGCCCTAACAATAGCATTTCCTGGTACATTTGCCGCAACATAATTTCCATAAGTTACATATTTATCGTCTACTAAAATTCTCATGGAGCCATTGCCGCCCCCACTAGAAATACCAACTCCAAATTTTACAGAATCTGTATAAAATACAAGTTTTTGTGTGATTGCTGGAAGAGAATAACCAGTTTGGAAATTTGGTTGAATTGGCCAACCAGCGCCATTATTAGGTTGTGTTTGGGTAGCTCCTGCAGTTGGACCAGAAACACCATAAAAAGATACTCCAAGATTAGCAGCAGCGTAATTAAACCATAACCCGCCCGTAAAGGTTGCTAATTGCCCAGAAACTGGATAAGAAACCCCCCAATTTTTATTGTATAAAGTAGTTTCTACACCAAAACCAAAAGCAGTGTTACTGGTAACAGTTACAACTGGAGCGCCGGCTTGGGCAGAAGAATTAATAACTGGACCAATATAAGTCCAAGAACCGCTTCCATCTGTGATGGGAGTAGTACCTGTTCCAGTAGGAGCAGTGCCTGAAGTAGCTATAGTAGCTAAACAATTATATAAATTACCAGCATTTGAGACAATATGGTTTTGCTGATATGCTGTTGCAGTAACCCAAGCTGCTTCCGTTTGCCAAGGAGTATTGGTCATTGGATTACCGTTTTGCTGTGCTTGTAATGCAAACCTACGTAATTTGCTACCAACAGTTTCTGAAGTTGCAGATGCATACGTCCAACCTGCTTGCAAAGCACCTGGAATATCTACAAATTGAATATCTGCCGTTCCTCCAGCATTGGACACATATTGAATACCACTTGAAGCACCAGTATATCTTGTATTGGCTACAAGGCTAGGGGCTTTTAGTGTCTGAGATATAGTATTATTAGCCATTTATTGAAACCTCTTCCCATTGCATGCCAAAGGCAAGTGATGAAGCTGCAGAAGCAGCAGATGTGTAGAATGCAGCAAAACCACCTGGGGGAACGATTAGTGAACCTTCAAGGTCCACAACCTGTCCAATATCAGGTACAGTGGTAATAGCTGCGGTACCGATAACGTTTAGTAGGAGAATGCTTGTTGGGGCCACTGGTAGGGTTACGGCTGAGGCAGCAAGACCGACACCGCCTGCCGTACCTGCAAATGCACCCCCAACAACAAGTGGCGTAGTTTGAGTAACAGCCGTAGCACTGACCCCAGACATAATACCAACCAGAAGAGCAGCGGTTTGAACCACTACTGAAGCATACGTAACCTTATTAACCACGAGGTTAACAGAAGAGCCCACTGGATTAGTAAGGCAGAAACCAGTGTACGTAGTAGCAAAACCAGAAGTTGTAGTAACACCGGCTAGGTTTGAGCTACGAAATAATGCCTTTCTAAAAGCAGTTTCATAATACCTGCCATGTGCTTCAGATACAACAAGGGCCCCGGCTCTATCCTGTCTTACAGGAGCTAGCTGGGAGCCGTCTGATAATACTGCAGGCCCTACAACGCCTGAGATCGGAAGTGCCATTTTAAATCCTTATTGAAGTGTTATTGAATCCAAAATATCTGGCATATCTATATTAAAACCAGACATCTGTGCCAGTTGAAGACTTATTGTTCTTAAAAGAATTGTATTACTTTTTTGTATTTCTACTAATTGGGCGAGAAGCTGAAGATTGCCGTTTGTTTCTTGGGCAGCATTTGGAGGAAGGATACTATCTACTACAGAAACAAGTAGAGATCCATCAGAGTCTAAAGAAAGTCCTGCAGATTGTCCTGCAGTTAGAACTAATCTAGGATTGTTGTAAGTAGCTTGCGGGGTTGTCGTAACCGCAGTAGCTATGGAAACTGGTTGTGTTGCTTGCCAAAACGTACCCGTAACTGGGGTAGTAGGCATGGTAGCAATGCTCACTGGCTGTGTGGCCTGCCAGAAAGTGCCTGTAACCGCTTGTGAAGCAGGGAAGTTAGATACTGCTACTGTCCCAGAGACCGGCTGAGTCGCTTGCCAGAATGTCCCAGTAACGGCTATACTGGCATTCGTAACATTCACATTCGCGGCTGTTCCCGTTAAGGTCCACGCTGTGCCGTCTGGCTTCATTGTCCATGGAGCGCCTCCTTGGTTTGCAGTTACTGTTCCAGCTACTGTAAAGCTTCCCGAACCCGCCACAGTCCAGGTACCGGATTGGGTGACAGCACCAATTACGTTAGAGCCTGTAGCTAAAGCTGGGAGAGTGGCGATACTGACAGGCTGGGTAGCTTGCCAAAAGGTACCGCTTACGGGTTGCGTGGCTTGCCAGAAGGTTCCAGTAACCGCCACAGAACCTTGTTGTGCTACAGGAAGGGGATTGGCTGTGGACACCCCAACCAGATTACCGGCAGAGTTGTAACCCACGTAGTCTGCGCTAGCGGGTACAGCAGCCCCTGTGGGGCTTGCAGCAGCATTACCACCGGAAATACTACCGGCAGCAAGGTTTACGTTCAGATTCCCAGAAGCATCTAAGGCTAGGGAATGTAGTACATTACTAGGATTCTTACCTAGAGCTACAGTGCCAGTAGGAGTAGTATTAGTAGTGCCATCAGCGTATTGGGTACCACCACCCCCGCCCCCTCCGCCAGTAACATTAAGATTGCCGGATACATCCGCGTTGAGCGTAACATAGGATAAACTAGAAGGTTGCCAAGCACCAATCGCCACAAAAGAATACCCAGCACTTCCCTGTTGAGGGTCAGTGTTCTGGGTAGCTGGGTTTAGGTGTCCTTTAGGAACACTAACATAATTATTAGCTATTACATCACCTGGGAGGTAGCGTGTTTAGACTTATCTAATACTTTGGTAATAGCTTCTCTTAAAGCCTTTTCTTGTGAAGCTCTAGTCCAGATTTTGAATGGATGCGAGATTTCTACCAAGATTGCCTTGATGACATCCTCAAAATCAACCTCAACATGAATAGCACCCTCAGGAGCAAGATCGTCCTGATGCAAGGTTATCTTTATACCGGGGTTATGCCAGTAGTTGGATTGGACTAGATAGGTCTTCATTTCTTCTTTTTAAAGTACTCTACTTGGGCAAGTCTTTTAGCGGCCGCGGCTTTGCTTAAACCCGGTTTTGACAGGTTTTTGCCCCCCTCGGACTTGACCTGAAAACCCTTTCCCGCTCTTACTATCATTCTTTTTACCTCCCACTAAAGCCTTTGGGAAACTACCGGTATTAATCATAGCCCAAACTGCTTGAGGACACCAAACTTATACAATGCGAATGCTCCTGCGGCTAAAGCGCTCAGGACGGCCACGATCAAGGTCCAGTTCACCCCTGCACCAGCACTTTGGGTTGGAGCAGGTGCTTCTGATACGGAGGCTACTTTCGGGGCCTCTACCACGGGACTCTTTGGAGTTTCCGCCTTGGGTGCCTCTACAGGCTTTTCCACAGGCCTTGCTGGTGTCTCAGTTTGTTGTACAGGATGTTGGTCCTCAACCGCCTTAGATTGAACTTCCGCCTTAACTTCTGGCTTGGGCGCCTCTTCCTTGATTCCAGGCGTAGCTTCGACTGCATCATTATGGACCTCTTGTTTGGCAGGGAGGGAGGGAGTCGAACCCTCATCCGTCAGTTTTGGAGACTGCTGCACGGCCGGTTGTGCTTCCTCTCTATGTTCTACAGGAACCTCTTTAGAGGTTTCCGCAACTGTTTGCTTGATTACGGCCTTTAAGTTATCCTCTACATGCTGATTATGGGCATCAATAAGAACTTGATCCGTACCACCAGAACCCACATGTTGAACCAATTTAACGATCGAATCAGTGATATTCTTTACCTCTTCCATTATTTTCCTTTCATGGAGCCATCTTTATTCCTACGATAGCTCTCGTTTTGATGGGCTGGAATCGCCCTAAGATTACTTCTAGAGTTACTACCGCCCTTTGATAAGGGCTTCTTGTGATCTATCTGTTTTGGGGAATGCTTGGAAATAACACCTTCTTTTACCATTTCAGCTCGCGCTTTGTGTCTCTCCGCCCGCTCCTCTTTCCGGCCCTTGTGAGCCCGATCCCAGGCGTCCTCCTTCTTGTAATCCCGTTTTCCATTCGTCATGTATGGCATTTGATTTCTCCAAATTAAGCTTTTTAGGAATAACCTGAAGATTTGACCAAATATGTAACCCACATACAGTCTTACCTTTCAGGGGCAATAAATGGTCGACATGCCATTCTATGCCAGTTACTTCATTTCGTAATTTACGTAGGGCATGCGCCTCAGAAGTAACAAACTTGGTAAGTTCGTCATGGAATCTGGCCTTCTTAGCCCGTGTTGCTCTTAAATTTGCTTTTTTTCTATAATATTGTTTTCGTAGTTCATCTGTCATTTCTAAAGGACTACGGCGAGACAGTTTCCCCACTTTTTTCAAATAATACTGTTTGTTCTTTTCCCTGTGATATGCCAGTTGTTCCGGACGAGTCAGTTTCCTGTACGCCACGTTTGTCATGAACGGCATCATTTATCTCCTTAGACACCACATCTATTACTTCTATTTTAGTTGTTTTTGATGCGAATTTAGCAAAAGCTTCAGCTAGCTGTTCCAACTTACCTTGGGTAGCATGTTCCCCAGTCTCTCTTTGAAGCCTATCTTCCTGGTCATTCGCCTTAGATATAAAGTCAGAAGCTATCCTATGGGCATCCCTAACAACTATCGGTTTTCTTATCATTTCCCCGGTTTTCTGGTTTAACACCCAATCCCCGTGGGCTATCCTATCCGCCGTAGCCTCTAATGCCTTTTCAGCAATACCCCTTAGCTTAGTAGTAAGTTCAATATTGTTCTGAGCCTGGATTTCCCGCGTAAGATCCTTAAACCACTCAGAGTTACACCAATTATAGAAGGTGTTTATATGTATCCCAAGGGAGGCAGCAGTAGCAGCCTTATTACCGGTTAGAAGATATAGTTTGACAGCATTTAGCTTGTCATTATCCGTATACCAGTTATCTTTCTGTACTACCTTGGTTTTCTTGAACCTTTTTGTGTCTGATAACATACATTTCCCCCTAACCAATATTATACCATATTTATGACCATTATGTAAATACCCTGATGATAATAAATCATCCGGAATACCCCTATTTTTAAAATATAGTACAAATTTACTGATGTGGTATTACGCGCGCTAATTAATTGCTCCTTTTCCCCCCTCCCCCCTTGATTTTAAAGGGAGAATCCCCATGAAATGTTGTATTTATACCACTGTAATTAATTCCATTACTTAGACACGGTATCCCTCCCCTATTTATGTATCACTTGTGTAGGTTTTAGGGTATGTCCGGTATCGCGGGATGGCGGGGTTCTGGGGGTTGGGTAGCGGGTTTATGGTATGTAAGTTACATACCGCGTAAAGGGTATATTAAGGTCCTGTAGTCCTGTATAATGGTTGTCATGGATGGGCATCCCGTTCATCCACTACTAGGAGTTAATGCCATGGCTAAGGTTACGACCGATATGCGCCTTTCGCTGGAAGATGATGATTCCACCTTCGTTGATATTCCCGTGTCCGTGGTTGATGACACTCGCGCGGCTATGAGTGCGCAGGCTGGGGTATCGCAACGCTGGGTCAAGGCGCAACCGCGAATCAGTGAGACGTTCGGCGCTCCCGCGTGCTATGAGGCAGGCTCGAAGGAGCGCAAGCTTCTTACCGAATTCCTCAACCAGATGCATCCGCAGTACAAGTCCCTCCAGGCTGCTAAGGCGCGCAAGGAAGAGGCACGCAAGGCGATGGATGGCGAAGCAGAGCAGCGCGCCAAGCTGGATCTCGCGTTCCTCATCGGGCAGGTGGACAACGATGTTGCTAATGCCATGCGCGCACTGCGCAAGTACTACACGGACAAGGGAGACAGCACGGAATCCCGGCGCGAAGGGAAAACCGCTGATGATTTGTTCCTTGATTGGGCGGCCCGTGCTCAGAAGATGGCGGACAAGGAAGGGACTTCCTCCCCGGACAAGTCCCGCCTTGTTCTGGTTTCTCGTATCCTTAAGCTGTTGATGACGCCCGATGCGATGAACCACGTCCGCACTCTGACCCTTGCCCTGCCCATCATCCCGCTAACTGACATTGCCGGGAAGATTGAGCACCCAGAGCGGGCGGCTAGCCCGGTCAAGGTCACGAAGGGCGAGCCTGCGAAGGATTCGATTGCAGCGTAATCCTCCCTTGATGTACTTGGCCCGCTTCGGCGGGCTTTTTTTTGTCTGTTGTTTTTGTAAAGGTCGGTGCTAATAACTCTGCGGCGGGCGGGTATGTTCAATATGTAAATCTAAAAGGTCGGTGCAAATCGTGCACAAGGCTAAGCTAATATAAATCCAAAGTGTTGTTTTAATACAACAACCATGCTATAATATACATACTGGGACATGGGGTATGTGTCTTCAGTATCACGTCAACATGGTATGTAGATTACATACCGCATTTGGAGATAGGCATGGATCCATCCCTTGTTCTAGCTCTAGGTCTATGGACCGCTGATTATGGACAAACCCGGTCCATCCCTTCCCATCCTCAATTCTACGAAACCAATCCAATCATAGGAAAACATCCCAATGAAGGCAGAATTAATACCTATTTTGCTTTGGGCTATGCTGTTATTCCTTTTCTGCATTACCAACTTGGTAACAAGTATACGTTCGTTGTGGTCGCAATGGAAGCAAACACAGTAAGGCATAACGCCAAGTTGGGAATTAAATTCAACTTTTAATCTGTCCTTAGCTCAGTTGGATAGAGCACTGGCCTTCTAAGCCAGTGGTCAGAGGTTCGAATCCTCTAGGACAGGCCAACCTTAAGGAAAGTAAATGAGCACTGAGCAATTGAAGATGATTATCGAAATGCTTTCTTCTCTTGGTGCAAAGGGGATGGAAGGATTTATGTGGTGGTTGGGAATTGAGTATATCTTCAATCCTCTGTTGTGGTTTACGTTCTTTCTCATCATTGCCCTCATGATCTATCGTTTGATTTCTCGGGCCATGTCTGGTGCAGACAACTATGAAGGCTACCTTATGGAGCTTCGAGCACTGACGAATTCAGGGGAAGGAATCTTGAGCAAGCAAGAAGTAGTCCAAACCATGGATAAATTGAGAGCCATGATTCAGTTTTACAAGCAAAACGCCCCAACTTACAGACAAAAGTAGTTTTCTTGTAGTCCAACCGCAGTCAAAAGGAGAAAGTAATGAAGAAGTTCATTCTTGCTGTTCTTGCTGTTCTTGGTATGTCCGCTGCCAATGCTGCTGGCATTGATTTCTCGCAGTGGATCAGCATCACTCCGGGGCAGCCCTTGTCCCCGGAACCGGGCTGGTATGCGCAGGCAACGGTGCCAAACTGGAAGACCTGTTGTACTGCGCAATACACTGTCAAGCAGACAGCAGATGGTCCTGCTGAATTTACGCTCACGTTTCCAGTGGAAAAGACTGGATGCGGTCGGTGCGTAAACTCGACGTTGTACACTGTGCCGCTGTCGCTGACTGTCACTGACATGGCTGGCAACAGTTATCCCGGCTGGTCTTGTGTGCCCGATGGAACTGAAGGAGCTGGTTCCTGCTCTGGTGGCAGTACGTGGACTTACGCGAACTTGCCCGCTGGTACGTACTATCTCACCATGGTGATGATTGGCTATCGCATCACCACTCAAGGTGTTCGGTACGACAACGACGGCATTACGTACTGGAATCTCCACGCCGAGTAATCAAACGGGGAGGGCAACCTCCCCTTCTCGTGCCCATGGTGGAATTGGTAGACACAAGAGACTTAAAATCTCTCGCGTAAGCGTGCGAGTTCGAGTCTCGCTGGGCATACCAAACAGGAGTCAATATGTATTATGTTATGCGCATGAATGGAGGGACGAAGCCAGTACGTATTCATCTAACCCTACTTGAGGCGGAAAGAGAAGCTATTAGGCTTGGGGTTAAGGATCCAACTGGAATTTTTCTTGTACTGAAAATTGTATCTGGATTTCGCCCAAGAGTTGATGTTGATCGCGTGGATGAACCTGATCTTCAGAAACTTCTCTCTCCTCCATCATTCTAATCAATTGGGCCGCTAGCTTAATTGGTTAGAGCAAGCGACTCATAATCGCTAGGTTATTGGTTCGAGTCCAATGCGGCCCACCAACTAGGAGAAATTATGGGTAACTGGAGAATGGCATACAGAAAGATTGTGGTATACACAAAATTCAGGCTCAAAGAACATTGGGCTTTCACCATGATTGATGCGGGATACTGCATTGATCGTGAAATGGTCGGTGGCTGACAACATAGGAGCATTAACATGAAGTTTCGCGGAAACAATCGTATTACCCTCTCCCAAGAAACCCTTAAGGAGATAATCACTGAAGGATTACCACAGCTTGTTAATGCAAGCACTGATGGTGACTTTCTTACCATTACCAAGGTGTCTTTGTATGAGAACATTGATACAAAGACCATTGAAGCCATCGTTGAATTCACCACGGAAGACGAATGAAGTTCATTGACGAGCATCTTTGGTCTATTCTCATGTACTTTTGCATGGGAATAGCCGGGTTTATCTGGGGTGCGCGATGGGATGAGGACTATCAATCCCGAATTGACGCACGAAATGTTCACGAAGCCTATCTTTGGGGAGAACGGGTAGGCTATCAAGCGGGTACGAACAGGACCAAAGCCTGTAAATACCTGTACTAGGAGGAATCATGCAAGAAGAAGAGGATTTCAAAGGAGTTGTCATCCTTTGTGTCATTCTGGTCATGCTCTGTGTGGCCTTTTCTCTAATTCGATAGGAGGAATAGATGCAAAACTTCTTCTTTGTATTCTGTGTGGTAATTCCAGTGGTGGGATTACTGGTTCTTACACCTTTCTTGCCGCCATTGAAATGCTGGTGGGGGCACAAATGGAGCGAGTGGATGCTTGTTGGATCAACATACGAAGACTGCGAGGTCGAACGCCGCGTCTGCTACAGATGCGATCAAGTTGATTACAACGTCAGATAGGAGGTCGGTGCATGTTTTTCGCCATCGCTGAAGTTCGGGATCATTCATCTCACAAAGAAAATGCGTGCACCATCACCAATTGCCACATAGGAGGCTATAAATACCTCAAAAGAGCCCTCAATTCACTACTCAAGCACTATTCAAACGGGTATATTCTTGACGAAAACAGGAATATTGTTGTCTTGATACAAAACAACAAGATAACATATCCAAGGTGAAACATGCACAATCCAAATGCCATCCCGGAGGATCAAAAGTATGGACTCCTCCTCTGCACAGGAGAAATTGGAATCGACTATCCCAACATCGAAACCGAATTCTACCGCGGACCAAGAGATGAAATTGAATCCTTATATGCTTCTGCTTTACATGATACCGATATGGATGATATACAAAATGCACAAACAGTCTTCCTCGTCAAAATCATCAAGTTCGCAACCCCTGTTGTTAACACCGCCATCTTCGAAGACCCCGATATCGAAGATGTGTCAATGCTCGGGATCGGATAAATGCTCGAACGATTCATCAACTACGCAAGGAGAAAAGGATTCTATGGGAAAAGAAGAGTCATTTGTTTTGCCCTTAGACAGGGGAGAATCGTATCCATTGGAACAAACAGTTTTAACGACTCCTCCAAGTACCACAGACAGTGTTGTGGAAGATTTTCTGAACGAATATTTAATCACGCAGAGACAAATACATTACAGAGAATACTTCGACACGGATTGTCTATAGATACGCTTGTTGTTGTTAGATTAAATGCTAGGGGGATGCCCGTTATGGCTAAGCCCTGCATTATATGTGAAGGTGCAATAAAATCAGTTGGAGTTAAGAATGTCTACTGGACTACTGAAGATAAAGCACACGGATGGGCAAAGAAAGAAGGATAGGCATGAATTCTGGGCATGGATGGAGTGGGCCAGAGAAAAGATTCAAGAAGAAATAAAGTCAGGAAGAGTTAGACCTGAGCCGGGAGATATGTCCTATCGTGGTATATGGAAGACAGAGGGGAGCATGATGTATACTCCCTACTCTCAGCTATCCTGTGCTATTGGGCAAGCTGTTGTGAATTCAGTAGCTGATTTAGAAAAGCTTTCAGAATTAACTGAAGAACTTGGTAAGTCTTTTATATTTTCTGCAGTGAAGTCAGTGTTAAAGAAGCACATCGAAGCAAATCCCACCAAATTTTCAGTGCTACTCATCCAAGAAGGATGGATGGATAATGCTGAAGTCATGCTCGTTTCCACGAGGCCATAATGAAGCATACTGATGAATCTCGTAAGTATCATCTCAACCAGATAGTTCTCCCCATGGATCCTAAAGTAAATAAATTCATGGCGAAACATTTCTTAAATAGTGGTGGTGGGTTTGATTTGTATATTGGTATTATGACTAAATCAAACTTCTCGTGTGGATACATGCAAGCAAATCTTTTGTTGTATTCACAGATGGATTTCAAAAAAGAGTGGTACGAAGAACTGGTTAGGCTATGCGAAGTTCATCGAAAGCCCATGATCTTTACAGCAATTCATAGTCTTAAGACTAATCTGGAAAAGTTTATCAAAAAAGAAAATCCAAGGTATCTAAAGAAGCTAACTGAAACAGAATCTGGACATGGCAAATACTACGTTGGTCTTTACATTGTGGATATGCCTGATCTAGAATAAAGGAAATGAAATGAGAAGCACAAGAGAAGGGTCGGTGGTTGTGTTGCCAAGGCCAGATGGTAAGACAATCGACATATTCACAGACAAGGGATGGACAAGGCATTCTGTATTTGAATACCATGATGGTAAAGTATCCTTTGTGAAGGGTGCTGATCTATCTCCATTTGAATTCAAAGTGTTCAAGACGAGATTATGAAAACAATTGCCAATGCTCTCTTCAGAGACAAAACGTTCAGTAGTAGGACAGGTGTTGTCACTTATCCTGAAGATCTTGCTGGTTATGATCTGCTTGTGCTTCATGGTGGCGAGGATATCTCCCCATCTATCTACGGCGAAACGGTACGAGCAGCAAGAGCCTCAGAAAATCCATCAACACGAGATAAGCTGGAAATTGCTTTAGCTCGTGAAGCTCTCAAACTCAAGATTCCTATTCTTGGAATCTGCCGTGGTGCACAGTTAATGTGCTGTCTACTTGGTGGGAAGTTATACCAAGATGTGCCTGCCCATGGCAGCGGACAACACAAGCTGATTCTTCCGCAAGATCCATCAAGAGTTATCTTTAGCAATACCTGTCATCACCAGATGATGATTCCAAAGAATGGAACCATGATCGCTCATGCTGGCCTTCACAAGGGCGCAAGATTCAAGGAGAATGGATATGTAGAGGAAGAGATATTCGAACCGGAAATAGTTTATTGGGGAGAACACAAGACATTAGCTGTTCAAGGCCATCCAGAATGGGATCATTCTGGTGACAAGAATGGCTTGTATTGTTTTGTCCGTGAGAAACTAAACGAACTCTTTGAGGTTTAATATGCTATTTATCAAGAGCGATCATAACAAGATAATAACCATTGGTTCAGACCCAGAGTTATTTCTTGTTGACAAATCTGGTAATTTTGTGTCCGCTATTGGAAAGATCCCGGGCACAAAGAATCTTCCCTATCCTGTCCCCAAGTTTGGGAGGGGATCTGCCCTTCAGGTAGATAATGTTCTTGTTGAATACAACACTGCCCCAACAACAGATCTTGGAACTTGGGCAACTCTTCATACTGGGATGCTCGAACATATAAAAGATCGAGTCTCTGAATTTAATCTCCTCCCTAAGATTGTGGCGGCAGCAGAGATGCCTGAGTCTGAGCTAATGGATCCAGCAGCATGTGTCTTTGGCTGTGACCCAGACTACAATGCTTGGGAACTACAGCCCAATCCTACTCCTCGTAGTAATAATCCACGCCTTCGAAGTGCTGGTGGTCATATCCACATTGGGGTAGAGGGTATGACTGAATTAGAAAAGATCAATACAACCCGAGCTATGGATCTGTTGGTCGGTGCATATTCAGTTGTGCATGATCCAGATACCAAACGTGCTGAGTTGTATGGCAGGCCCGGTGCCATGCGTCCAAAACCATACGGCATTGAGTACAGAACAGTCAGTAACTTCTGGCTAACTGATTCTGGACATATGGAAAATGTATTTAGTTTTGCGCAGACAGCGGCTAAATACAATAGTAGATCTTTTCAACATCTAAAGGAGAAGGTCTATTCAATGTTCAGGAATAGAGACAAGGAGTTAGCAAAGCAGTTGGCAGCAGAAAATTTCGGTGTGGGGCTGTAATGGAATTCGATATCCAAGCTCTACAGAGGAAGTTTGGTGGAGTGATGGCAGCTCTATTTGTGGAGAATCCATCTAGTGACCCACCTTTTGAAAATATCTTCGGTTTCGTTGAGGATATTTCTCCTACTGATGGAAAGGGATCTAAACGAGGGGCACCATACGTTCAGGTTAGAGTGTTTCCAACATGGGAATCAAGAGCGTATGCTGTTTTAACAGAGATTGAAAACTACGTTCTTCCGGGCAGAAAGGTGGCAGAACTTCATCCTTTCTTTGTTAAACCTAAGCTAGAAATCTCCTACACTAGGGGGCTTGAAATTTGTCCTCCGAATAGACTTGAACAACATACTGAACTTGTCCTCTCCGTTTCTCTATGCCATCGTATTGTTGGTAAGAGCTTTCTAGCTGGGCCTGCATACGGAGCTAATTTCAAGCGGAAGTTGATTGCTTCTGGAGATAAAATTCTTACGGAGACTATTCCAAGAGAAAAGAAGTTTCCAACAAGTCCATATGAAACAGAAATTCCAGACGGACTTATAAAAGATTTTCAACATATCTCAGGACTTCTCTATATTCATAGAGACGATCTTTGTTACGGCCAAAGAACAATTGGAATACATAAGGGAAATAAAGAGTTTTGGATCCCCAATCCAGTGATTGCGAAGCTGGTATCTCCAGAGATTGAAAGATGGAAAACAAAAAGCTAGACCGGATCTATCCAAGGACATTAGCAAAGCTAACCGGACAAGTTGGGAGGCTATTTGATGTCAAGGAAAAATTTGGGGATCTTCCCAAGACATTCTTTTCTTCTTTTACCAAACCAATTGGGCTTGAGTTTGAAGTAGAGGGAATACAACCACATCTAGATTCTTATCGTGCCAGTCTTCAAAATCCAGTATTAGCTCTCTGGGCCGTAGAGCAAGATGGTAGTCTACGTAATGGTGGAGTTGAATTTATTTCTTCTCCACTGGTCGGTGAAAACATTGATTATGCGCTGCATGAGTTAGAAACAGTTTTTTCTATCTTGGAAGGTAAGTACAATAGACCTCCGAAAGCTTCTGTTAGGACCAGTATCCACATTCATGCAGATGTATCTGAATGGGGTATCAGGGATGTGTATTTATGCACGGCGTTGTATGCTTTATTTGAGCCTTTGTTCTTTAGTCTCCAGCCCCTAGAACGGATACTTAACCCCTATTGCTGGGAGATAACAGACATTCTTCCAGAACAGTTGGGAGTTCATAAGGAGTTCAAATATTGTGCATTGAATCTAGCCCCAATTGAGCGGCAGTTCTCCATTGAATTCAGGCACGGGGCATTCAGTACGGACATGCGGGTTAATCGTAGGTGGATTCAAGTTGTGTGCAAGTTCATGAAGTTTGTTGAAGAAAACAGAGAAAACTTACAGAAGATCATAGAGGATACTATACTTTACGAAGACTACTTTAAGCTATTTTTACGGGTGTTTGGTAAATCTTCCGTTCTTTTTAACAAAGATAGCGTACTTTCAATGATGAAGGAAAACGCTATGTGGACAACTCTTGTATTGGAGCTATTATAATGTGTGGACTTTGGGGAGTATTCAACAGCAGGCCAGAAGGGACGCTGATTCAAAATGACATTGATATGGCTTTGGATATGGCCGTATTCATGTCTCGAAGAGGGGATCATTCATCTGGATTTTGTACCATCCCACGAGTTTCAACATACAAGGTGTTCCCATCTACCCCAAACATTGCCCGATGTGTTGGGTCTCCATACGTGATTATTCATAGTAGGGCCGGAACGGACTATTTCAAGTGGGCCATTGAAAATGGGAATGCTATCTTTGGGCACGGCAGACGAGCTACTTCTGGGGCGATTAGTGTCAAAAACGCCCACCCATTCGAAGAGGGAGATTGGATCCTTGTCCACAATGGAACAATCAGGGATGGTGTAAAGGTCAATGAAGAAATCGAAGTTGACTCACATGCCTTATGTGTGAAGTTCAATGAAGTTGGAATCAAGGATGCTTTGAAGACCGTCAATGGTGCCTATGCCATCATGGCTTTCCACAAGCCTACAAAGAAGATGTACTTTGCCCGCAATCATGAGAGAGACCTCTGGTATTTCCGCCACGTTGGTATGTTCTATTTCATGTCGGAAGACTTCCTTCTTCGGGCTGCTCTCAAGAGAAACAATCACTACTACAAAGATGGGAACATAGACAACCCTGTACTACTTCCCCCAGAGAAGCTATATACCATCGAAGATGGTAAGCTGGTTTCAGTAGATGATCTGAAGAAGGAATATCCTAAGAGAGATTATTACGGATCGGGTACTGTAGCTGAAACCAAGGTAACTAGAGATGATCTATTTGCCAGACGTAGGAAGAAGAATGAAGATGAGCCTCTCTTTATTAAGAAGGAAGAACTTCTATTATTCAAAGTTATTAGCATGGCATATCATGGAGAGAATAACTACGAGTATACTTGTGAGTCTTCTGATAACATGGATGTGCCTGTGGTATTTCACCACAAGTATCAAAGACCGGATATTATCAATAAGTGGGGAGTAGTAGATAAATATACCCACAAACTTGTACAGAACAAGCCTGAAGATGAGTGTATCTTCGTTCGTTACGAAGAGATTGATTGGGATGAGGAAGAGAAGCTTATTGCCTGTACAGAATGCGCCGGGGCAATCAAGTTCGGAGAGGGAGAAATCAGGACTCTGGATAACAAACATATCTGTGGCGAGTGTGTTGAATCCTTTATGAGAAGTGGTGGTGGACTACCTAAGGAACAGGCAGCGGCATGAGACCCCATATCGTAACGTACAACCTGTATAGCCAGTCAGCGAAGTTGATTCAAAAGCATCTCAGCAACATTCTTGGATACAAGGTGTATCGTGGAACCACACCGAAAGACAATCGCTTTAATCTCGTTTGGGGATTACCTAACGGAATTGGAGCGAACAAACTTAGAACTTTTGAAGTATTTAGAGAGCATGGAGTACAATCCCCTCCATTCACTACGAGCCGTGCCACTGCCGAACAATGGGCTATGCAGCATCCAATTGTTGCTAGAAAATTGCTTCGGTCTTCAGGAGGAAAGGGAGCAGTATATATCGAACGAGGGGGAGCGGTTATTGATGCCCCTTTGTATGTAAAATATATCCCAAAGAAGAAAGAGTTCCGTGTCCATGTTCATAACGGGAATATCATTCTTGTGCAACAGAAGCGGAAGCGTTCGGGCACTAGCCCAGATACCAAGATCCGCTCTCACGAGAATGATTGGGTATTCTGTATCAACAATATTACTGAGCCAGAAGATCTTAGGTCGGTGGCGCTGGCTGCATGTGCTGCTGTGGGTCATGGTGGCGGAGTGGATATCATTTGGAATCAGCTACAAAATCGCTGCTATGCTCTCGAAGTCAATTCTGCTCCGGGACTTAGTGACAGTTCAGCTTTGACATACGCGAATGTATTTGTTCAGGAACTCCAAAATGGATAACAAGGAAATCAAGGCAAAGCTTTCAGAACTAAACACCGCTTCCCAAGGATTCCGGCCGGATGGTGCAGCTAGGGGAGTGATGCGGAAGTACCAAGAAATAGCAGAGGAGCTGTATGAGAAGTCATACACTCTGGACTCTATAAGATCGGACATGAAGAAGTATGAGAAAGCCCTTGAAGAGAGAAACAAGCAGGTTGCAGAATTGTCTCTCAAGGTGGAGAAGTTGAGCAGGTCTGAATTCAGCTTTGATGAATTCCAGAAGTATCTCTCTCAACTGTACCGTGTCCTTAAGCTGTCTCCTACTTTTAGGGTAAAGAACAAAGAAGATTTTCCGCAATTGATAGATTTCCTATTCACTGAATACGCCAAGAAGGGTGGGGAGCCTGACCTTCCATGAAAGTTAAACATATGCCCTGCCCAGAGTGCAGGAAGCAAGGCAAGGATAGATCTGGAGATAACCTTGCTGTATACCCGGATGGGGGTACTTTCTGTTTTTCTTGTGGGCACAGTACGCCAAGTACTAAATTTACTCCAGATCTCCCTCAAACCTTTATTGGCAGTAAATTTAAGGAAAGTGAACTCCCTCAGAGTGCTCGTAACTACCTGTCGGTATGGCTGAATCAAGAGGAGATAAATAAACACTTTACTTTTGACAAGCCTTATGATAGAGTGGTTCTCAAGGATACCCTTCCTAGCTTCTATTGGGGAAAGTCCTATACCTCTGGGGTTAGGCCCAAAGTTTACACGGAGGGATCTGTTCCTGTTCATATCTTTGGTGGGTATAATACCACAAATCTGGTAATTGTGGAAGACCCTATCTCAGCAATAAAGGTAAGTAGAGTTAAAGGTCTTGATGTATTGCCTCTCTTCGGTAGTCATCTGTCGTTAAAAGTCCTTAGATGCCTTTCTTTGATGCCAAAAGAGAATCTGTTCATTTGGCTTGACAATGACAAGGAAAAGGAGGGACTGTCTATGTGTCTCTCCTTACGGCATTTGTTTAAGTGTAAGTGGGTGTCTACGAACTTTGACCCCAAGTCATACCGGCCAGAGGAAATAATCAAAATACTAGGACTAAAAGATGCTCCGACCAACTAAATTTGTCAGAAGGGATTTTGAAGGGGATGATGAAACATTCGAGATCTTCTTGGAAGAAGACGAGGATCCAGATCATTCTGGGATCTGGGAGAAGATTTCTGTTTCCTTGAAGGAACGAACAGTAGTTCATGATCCTATACCAAAAAAGAAGAAGGTTGTTTCTAAATCAAAACCATCTAGTTTTTGGGATACCGTACAGGCTTTAGCACAGCAAAATGTTCCGGCAGCTCCTCCCGGACAGCATCCATTCCACACAGGGAATCCATTGGGCGCTGCTGGTATAGGACAAACTTTAGGCACTGCCACTGGAACTACCATCGGTGCCGGTACAGGAAATACGCTTACGTTCACTACAGCTAATCTACAAAATCAAAATCAGCCCCAAAATCAAGCCAATGGTTGGGATCCAGAGCTAGGTAATTGGGAGGAGGAACGTGATACAGATACCCACGAAAGATTCATGCAAACAGGAAATGCAATAATGCCAATAGGCACCAATAGAATGATTAACGGATGGTGGTGGGTGCACCAAGGAGAGGGATTTTGGGTATTAGCTTGACAACGGACATAAAATATGATAGAATAAATTAAAAGATAATTATATATATATATATATATATTAATATATAATAG
>Ga0209698_10000327_pt1 | contig 53510 bp, 32 predicted proteins | sample LitLauG_LLR_2012_FD_187203 | JGI IMG/M metagenome (GOLD analysis project Ga0209698, IMG submission 187203) | Freshwater sediment microbial communities from Pennsylvania, USA - Little Laurel Run_MetaG_LLR_2012 (SPAdes) (version 2) | ecosystem: Environmental > Aquatic > Freshwater > Creek >...
TTTCTGGACAGGCTTCGCGGCAGACAGCGGCGCCAGCAGCGGATTGCCCGAGCCCACCGCCGTCGGCGCGACGCCCCCGCCGGGCATCGGCACGGCGACCGCTTCATGCGCGGGCGGCGCCTCCGCCACGGCGCGCTCCTCGCGTGCGAACTCGTGCGCATGACGATGCTTGTGGCGGGCGATCCTGTGCTTGTGCTTGTGCGGCTTGTCGGGCGCGGCCCGCGCGGGGGCGATCACGCCCGGCACGACGAAATAGCCGACCCCCGCCGCGCCAAGCGCATCGCCGTCCGCCGCGATGCCCGTATAGGCCGGGTCCATATAGGCCACGTGCGAGTCCGGCGAATAGACCTGCAAATCGCGCAGCAACTGAACCATCTCGCCTTCGCCCAACGACGTGCGGCACAGGCGCACGCGCACCGAGGTCGGTTGCGTCGGCAGAGACGGCGCGCCGGTGGGCGCCGAGCCGAGCCCCGCTGGCTTGTGAATCGCGAATTGCCAGGCGTAGAGACAGGTCTCGCCTGTGCGCGGATGGCCGATCGCGTAGCCGAATGGGCCGAAGGAATTGCGCGCAAAGGCGGACGAGAACGCCATGTCGACGCCCGCGAAATTCTCATCGAGTTCGGCGGCGATCTTGCTCCGCGTCGGCAAGCCCACCGGCCCGTCGATATCGGTCGGCCCGCGATCAACGTTGACCTTCACGACGATGGCGTTCTCGCCCACCGTATTGGGATCGCCGCGCAGCACGATGCGCTGCGTCAAGACGCCATGCGCCTGTGATTGAATGACGGCGACGGGCGCGCCGGCAGCGAGGGGCAGGCTCGCCATCGCGTTGTTGTCTGATGTCGCCGCCTCCGGCGTCTCATAGGCGGCGCGGGTGTCGACCGGCCCGGCCGAGCATCCCGCCAGCGCCCCGGCCATCAAAGCGGCGAGCGCGACGCCACGGATCGGTCCCTGCAACACAACATTACGCATAGACGCACCCGAACTCGGGAACCCGCCGACTCAGCGGAGTTCCGAAACTTCCCTTATGCTACAGCCAAAAGTTTTCGTTTTGGTTGACGCAAGGTTATCGCGAGAGCTGTTGATCGAGTTCGCCCTGCACTTTTTCCGCATTGTCCATGCGGCCGAGCTTGCGCAGGCACCAGACGCGCATCTGCCGAAGGTCGCGTGTCTCGGGGGCGAAAGCGGCGCGACGATCGAGCCAGGCGAGCGCCTCCACATAGCGGTCGGCGTTGTAGGCGCTCCACGCGCGATGTTCGAGCAATTGCACGCCGACTTCGTGGCGCTGGTTGGCGTCGAGATCGGCGGCGCCGGCGGCCCGGCCGGCGCCAGCGGGATCGCCTGCCGCGAGCAGCGCCAGCGATTGGCCATAAGCAGCGTCGCGTCGCGCGCGCCCAGACAAGCTCGGCATCGCCGCCTCGAACGCCTGCGCCGCTTCAGCCGGACGGTTTTGATGCAACAATCGCCAGCCTTGCGCGAGCGCCGAGTTCCCCTGCGGCGCCGCCGCGCTGCGCCCGAGCGCCGCGCGGAACGAACGCACCGGCGCGTCGCCGGCTTCATAGGCCGCGCGCCGCTCGCGCAGCACGCCGCGCCCGCCGCCGAGATCGGCGATGCGGCCGTAGGCCTCGCGATAGGTCCGGATGATCCGCCAATAATTGTCGTGGTCGCCGAGCCGGCGGTAGGAGACCGCCAGCCCCAGCGCCGCATTTTCGCTGGGCTCGAAGGCGTTGGCCTTCTCGAACCACGCCGCCGCCGCGCCAAACTGGCGCACGTTGAACGAATACCAGCCCAAAGCCTGCGCGCCATTGGCGGAACTCGATGAGAGCACCACGTCGGCGAAGCGCCGCACACTCTCCTGATTGATCGGCCCCGGCGGCTTGCGCGTCAGGCGCTCGGCGACGGTCTCGATATAGAGAGGGCGCAGCGAGGCATCGCGCGCGCTTTCCTTATAAGCCAGCGTCTCGGCCTCGTCGTCGCGACGCAGCGCGCGCAACGCGGTAATGAGGCCTTCGACGGTCTTGGGGTCGCGCTCCTTCGACCAATCGAGCGAGGCCTGGAACCACGCGGCCGCAGCGACGAAATCCTTTTGGCTGACGCGCTGCCACGCCAGCGCTTGAGCGCCATTGGCGAAGCGCGCTTCAGCGAACACCTTCCCGGCGTGCGCGAGGCGGTCGGTCGGGATCGGCTGGCCGCTGGCGGCGGCGGCGGCGAAGGATTGCGCGGCGGCCTCCAGATATACCGGCTTCATCGCCTCGACGCGCTGGCTCCATTCCTCGGTAAAGCGCAGGAAATCGTCGGTGCGGCCCTCTGCCTGAAGCGCGCGGGCGAAACCTTCGAGCGCGGCGGGGTCGGGTTCGGGCGCCCATTGGATCGCCTTCTTGAACCAGGCTTCGGCGCCTTCGTATTCCTTGCGATTGTAGGCGAGCCAACCCAACGACGCCGCGCCCGCCGACGAATGCGCGGCGCTGACGTCGGCGGCCAGCGAGCGCGCCGCCTTTTCGGCTTCCTTGGAGGCGGGATCGAGCGCGGCGAGGCGCGCGACGCCGATGTCGAGCGCGACAGGGGCGAGATCGGGCAGCTTCTCGCGCCAGACGGCGATGAAGGCGAGCGCCTCGTCGAACTTCTTGAGCTGGCGAAGGCTGTCGGCATAGGCGCGCGCGACGTCTAGCGAGAGGGCTGAGTCGATGGGACGCCAGTCGATGGCGAGCTTGAACCAGCGCGTGGAGCCCTCAAAGTCCTTGGCCTTGTAAGCTCGCCAACCCAACGCCTCGGCGCCGATGGGGGAATGCGCGTCCTCGATCAGCTTCTGATATTTGGCGATCCGCGCGTCCGTAACGCCCTCGCCCGACAACGCGGCGGCGGCCATTTCAATCAGCACGTTGCGGATCGGCGGCCAGCGGTCGGCCCAGGCGAAGCCCAGTTCTTCGGCCTCGGCGTAGCGCCCCAGCGCGGCGAGCGCGCGAATATAGCCTTCGACCGTCTTGGCGAAGCCGATGTCGGTGTCCACATAGGATTCCGTGTCGTGGCCGATCAGCAGCGACGAGTTCGGATAGGCGCGCGGCGTGCGGCGATAATCCTCGATGCGCAAGGCGAGATGCGCGAGCAGCGCGTGGTAGTCGTCAACCGGCGCGGCGAGCTTCTGGTCGGCGTCGGGCTTGCGCGGCGGCCACCAATCGAGCGCGAGGCGAAACCAGCGCGCGGAGGCCGGATATTCGCCGCGCGCAAAGCGATACCAGCCGAGCGCCTGCGCGCCCAGGGCGGAACGGTTGGCGGTGAAGATCGATTCAAATCCGGCGACGCGAGTCTCGGGCAAGGGCTCGGGGGGATTGTCGCGCGACAATTCCTCGACGGCGACGTCGATATAAAGCTTCTTCATCGGCGGCGCGCGCTCGATCCACGGAAAGCTGAGCGTCTCGGCGCGCGTCAGCCGACCGACGGCGCGCAATGACAGCGCATAGCCCTCGTTGAGATGGGCGTCGCCGCGCTTGTCCTCGCTCCAATTGGCCGAGCGCTCGAACCAGCGCCCGCCATAGCCGCAGCCCGCCGTCATATAGCGTTTCCAGCCGATCGCCTGCGCGCCCTTGGCGGAATGGTCCTTGTCAACCAGAGCGGAGAAGCGAGCGATGCGGGTCTCGCTCATCGGCACGCGCGGCCAGGTGCGGGTCAACTCCTCGATACCGATGTTGAGATAAAGCTCGCGCGCCTCCTTGTCGCGGTCCGCCCAGGTGTAGGCTGCGTCTTCGGCTTCGTTGTACATTCCGACGGCGCGAAGGCCCTGCGACAGGCCGGAATACGTCTTGGCGTCGCCCTGCCCCCCCTCCGACCAGGCGACCGCCTTGCGGAACCAGCCCAGCGAATAGCCGCAATTCCCGTCTTGCAAGCGCCGCCAGCCGAGAGCAGCGGCGCCGGAAGAAATCTTGTCGGCGCGCACCACCTCGGAGAAGCGTTCGACGCGCAGCGCCGGGAGATGCGGCGATAGCTTCGCATCGAGCAATTGATCGGAGAAGGCGGCGACATAGGCCTTGCGAAGCTCCAGCGACAGCGCACGATGGGTCCAGGCGAAATCTTCCGCCTCGACCAGTTTGCCGGCGGCGCGCAGCGACAGCGCATAGCCTTCGGCGATCTTGGCGTCGGCCTTGCCGGCGGGCAACCAGGCCAGCGCCTTGCCGAACCAATCGACCGCGCCCGCATAACGCTTGGCGCGATATTCGCGCCAACCCAGCGCGCCCGCCGCCTGCGCGGATGTCTTCGCGGTCGCTACTTCAGCGAAACGCTGGACGCGCTCTTCGGTCACGGTCTCATCGGAGGCCGCGATTTCCTGCGTGAAGATTTCCAGATAGAGCCCGCTGAGCGCCGCCCCGGCGTCACGCCAGACATAAGCCACGTCCTCGGCGCGGGCGAGTTCGCCGCTGGCGCGCAGCGACTGAACGTAGCCTTCAACCAGTTTGGCGCGCACGGCGTCCAGCGGCCCCTGCGGGATCAGAGGATCGAAGCCCGACCAATCCATCGTCGTCTCGAACCAGCGCCGCGCGACGGCCCAGTCGCCGCGCATCAGCGCGCCCCAGGCGAGCGCCTGCCCGGCGTTGACGCTGCGGTCCTCGCCCGCCGCCTGCTCGAAATCGGCGCGCGCCTCCAGCTTGACGGCGCGCAGCGGCTTGTCTGACGTCAACCAGGCGACCATGCCGCCGTAGTAAGCTTCACGAACGGCGGGCGCTGAATTGCGTTCGGCAAAGCCGAAGGCGGCCAGCTCCTCGAATTTATCAAGCGCACGCAATGACAGCGCGACGCCCTCCTTGGCCTTGGGGGCCAGCGCGTCGTCGCCCCACGCAGCCGCGTTGCGGAACCACGCGAGCGCATGCGCGTAATCATGCGCGTCGAACGCGACCCAGGCGAGCGACAGCGCGCCCTCGGCCGATTTCGAACCGTTCATCGCCTTTTCGATCTCGGCGAATTTCGTCGCGCTGATCTCGCCCGAGCGACCCTCGGCGCGCAGACGCTGCAACTCGCTCTGCACATAGATCAGATTCAGTTCCGGCGAGGCGTTGCGCCATTTCTGCGCGACGGCTTCGGCGGCGGCGAAGCGCTTGGCGCCCTGCAACGCCAACACATAGCCTTCAATCAAAGAGCGCGGCGCCGCGTCGCCCTTCGACCACGCAAGCCCCTTCTGAAACCAGTCGGAGGCGTGCTCGAATGCGCTCAACCGGTAGAGCCGCCAGCCCATCGCGGCGGCGCCCCTCACAGAATGATCGGCCTCGATGGCTTCAGCGAAGCGCTTGAGCCGCGCGTCGTCGATAGCCGGCCCTTCGCGGCGGTCGAGTTCGGTCGCGGCGAGGTCGACATAGAGCGCGCGCAGGCTGGGCCAACGGTCGCGCCAGGCGAAGGCGATGCTCTCGGCTTCTTCGACGCGGCCCAGCGCGCGAAGCGTCTGCGCATAGCCCTCCTGCGTCTTGGCGAAGCCCTCTTCGGTGTTGACGTAGTCTTCCGTGCTCTTGCCGATCAGCGAAGAGGAATTCGGATAGGCGCGCGGCGTGCGGCGATAGTCCTTTAGCTCCATCGCCAGTTTAGCGAGCAGCGGTTTAAAGTCCTCGACCGGCGCGGAGAGCTTCTTCGATTTGTCGTGGCGCTGCTGCGGCCACCAATCGATGGCGTTCTGGAACCACCGCGCCGCCTCGGGCAATTCGCCGCGCTCCAGCCGATACCAACCCAGCGCCTGCGCGCCGAGCGCCGATTTTATGGGCTCGATGGCGGCGACGAAGTCGCTTAAGCGCGCCTCGTCCACCGGCTGGGGCGGGTTGTCGCGCGAAAGCTCCTCGACCATCACGTCGATATAGAGCTTCTTCATATTGGGAACGTCGGCGGCCCAGCGGAACGCCAGCTTCTCGGCGGTAACCAGGCGCCCGACAATGCGCAAAGCCAGCGCATAGCCCTCGTCAGTCTTGGCGTCGCGCTTGTCCTCGTCGCGCCAGGTCAGGCTAAGGCGGAACCAATCGGCGCCGTAACCCTCGCCTGCTTGTTGATAGCGCCGCCAGCCGATAGCCTGTGCGCCCTTGGCGTGCTTCTCCGCCAGCACGCGCTGCGACAACCGCGACAGCCGGGCCTCGCTCACATGAATGACGGGCGCGGCGCTGGTCAGTTCCTCGACGCCGATATCGACATAGAGCGCCGCCATCTCCGGCGCGCGCGCGCTCCAGACATAAGCGAGATCGCCGGCCTCAGCATAGGCGCCGACCCTGCGCAGGCTTAGGCTCAGCCCGCGCGCCAGCGTGGCGTCCTGCGCGCCATCCGCGTTCCACGCGGATGCGTGGCGGAACCAGGGCGCGGCATATTGGCATTTGTCGCCGTTGAGCGCCCGCCAGCCGAGCGCCTGCGCCCCCGCTGTCGAACGCGCGACGCGCACGACCGAGGCGAAACGCTCGACGCGCGCCCGCGCGAGCGGGGGTTGACCGTCAGCCAGCTCATCCGTCACGGCGGACAGATAAACCGCGCGCAGATCGGCGGATTGTTTGACGAAGCCGTAGGCGTAGTCCTCGGCCTGCGCGAAGCGTCCCGCCGCGCGCAGCGCCAGCGCATAACCCTCGGCGAGCTTCATCGGCGGCGCGCCCTCGGGCGCGTAACCCAGCGCGCGCTCGAACCAGACAATCGCGTCGCCGTTGGCTTTCAACCGATAGGCCCGCCAACCAAGCGCCCCCGCCGCCTCAACCGAACGCTTCGCCTGAGCGAACTCCGCGAAGCGCGCCAGCCGCGCCTCTTCCCATTCGCCCGCCAGCGCCTCGACGCCGATTTGCTGATAGAGCGCCGCAACGCCCGTCGCCGCGTCGCGCCAGGCGTACGCGGCGTCCTCGGCCCTGGCCGTCTCGCCCGCGCCCCGCAGAGCTTGCACGAGGCCCTCGACGATCTTTGCGCGCTCCGCGGTCGGGTTCTGCGGCGCCTGCAGAGGATCGAAGCCCTCATATTCGACGGCCTGCGTGAACCAACGCCGCGCGGTCGCAACGTCAGTGATGCGCAGGCCCGCCCATCCCAGCGCGGCGGCGCCGACCGCGCTGCGGTCGGTGACGACAGCCTCTTCGAAATGCGCGCGCGCCTCGCGCGGCGGCTCGGCCTTCGGGTCGCCGAACCACGCGATCATCCCGCCATAATAGGCGTCGCGCAACGCCGTCGAAGCGCCGCGCTCCTTGAAGCCGAACGCCGCCAGTTCGTCGAACCTGTTGAGAGCGCGCAACGAAAGCGCGACGCCCTCCTTGGCCTTGGGCGCGATCTTATCGTCGCCCCACGCCTGCGCATTGCGGAACCAATCGAGAGCGCGCTCGTAGTCCTTGGTCTCGTAGGCGATCCAGCCCAGCGACAGCGCCCCGTCCGCCGAGCGGGTCTTGGCCATCTCTTTGGCGATGTCGGCGTATTTGGCCGCCGTCTCAGCGTCGACGCCGCCCTGCGCGCGCAGCCGGCGAAGCTGGCCTTGTAGATAAATCAGGTCGAACCGCGCCGAGGCGCCGCGCCAGCGCGCCGAAAGCTGATCGGCCTCGTCGAATCGACCCGCCGCCGCAAGCGCCGTAACGTAGCCTTCAACCAAAGCCGGGTCGGGCGGGTCGGCGGTCCCCCAGGCGAGCGCCCTGGCGTACCAATCAATGGCGCCCGCGTCCTTCGCGCCTAGCATCCGCCACGCCATCGCCGCCGCGCCGGTAGCCGATTTCGCTTCGACGATGGCCTGCGCGTAGCGGCTCATGCGCTCAGGCGCGATGGCGTCCGGCCCGCGCAGGATGTCGGCGGCGATCTCGACATAAAGCTTGCGCAGATCAGGCGAACGGTCGCGCCATTCCCAAGCAATCGCCTCCGCTTCGCCCAGCCGCCCCAGCGCCCGCAAAGCCTGCGCATAGCCCTGCTCGGTCTTGGCGAGGCCCTCGGCGGTATTGACATAGGACTCGCTGGATTTGCCGACCAGCGCGGAGGAATTCGGGTAAGCGCGCGGCGTGCGGCGATAGCCGTCGCGCGTCAGCGCGAGTTTGGCGAGGATGGGTTCGTAATCGTCAACCGGCGCCGACAGCCTCTTCGACAGGTCCGCCCGCTGCTGCGGCCACCAATCGAGCGCCTGTTTGAACCAGCGCGCCGCGTCCTCGTTCTCGTGGCGCTCAAGCCGATACCAGCCGAGCGCCTGCGCGCCGAGCGGCGATTTGAGGGGCTCGATCACGCCGACAAAATCCGTGAGCCGCGCTTCCTCAACGGGCTCGGGCGGATTGTCGCGCGACAGCGTCTCCACCATCGTGTCGATGTAGAGCTTCTTCATCAGCGGCGCCTTGTCGGCCCAGCCGCGCGCCAACGTCGCCGCCTCGCTGAGCCGCCCCGTCGCGCGCAGGGTGAGGCCGAGGCCCTCGTCGGTCTTGGCGTCGGGGCCTTCGCCCCATTGCGTCGCCAGCTTCAACCATTGGCCGCCAAAGCCGCAGGCCGCCTGCCGGTAGCGGAACCAGCCGAGCGCCTGCGCGCCGCGCGCGCTGCGGCTCGCCAGCACCTCGCCGCCCAGCCGCTCCACCCGCGCCGCGCCCAGCGACACATGCGGCGCCTCGCGCGTCAGCGCCTCGACGCCGATGTCGACAAACAAGCTGCGCATCGCGGGATCGCGTTGACGCCATGCGTAGGTCAGGTCCTCGGCCGGCGCGTAGGCGCCCACGCCCTTCAGCGCCAGCGCGAGGCCGCGCGCGCTGCCCGAATCCTCGCCGCCCGCCGCGCTCCACGCGGCGGCGCTGCGAAACCACGGCGCCGCGTATTCGCAATTGCCCTGCTTGAGCCGATACCAACCCAAAGCCTGCGCGCCGACGGCGGAGCGGTCCGCCGCCACCAGCGCGACGAAGCGCTGCAACCGGGGCGCGGGTATAGCCGCGTTTGGCGCCGACAGTTCCGACACCACGGCGGACACAAAAATCGCCCGCATGTCGGCGCTCTCGCGCACGAAACCCCAGGCGACATCCTCCGCCTCCTCCAGCGCGCCGCTGGCCTTCAGCGCCAGCGCCAGCCCTTCATTGACGCTGAGATCGCCGCGTCCTTCCGGCCCCCAGGCGACCGCCTTGCGGAACCAGACAATCGCCGCAGCCTGAGCGCCCGAGCGATAGTTCAACCAGCCGAGCGCGGCGGCGGCGGGGGCGTTCTTGCGCGCATCGGCGAGTTCCACGAAATGGGCGAGCGGCTCCGGCTTTAACACGGCGAGCGAGGGCGCGGCTTCCAGCGCCGCGCCCATCAGGCTGAGGAACGCGGCCTCCAGCGCGGGGCTCGTCAGGCGCCAACGGTCGGCGAATTGCGTCGCCGCTTCGACCCGGCCCGCGCGCGCCAGCGCGCGTGCGTAACCCTCCAGCGCGCTAGCGATTTGCGGCTCGACGGGCTTGCCGTCGGGCGGCGCGGCGAGGTCGATAGCCTTCCACGACAGCGCCGACTTGAACCAGACCGCCGCGTCGTCGCCCTCGCCCCGGTTGAGCCGATGCCAGGCAAGCGCGACCGCGCCGCCGAAGTGACGATCGCTCCCCACGACAGCAGCGAAATCGGCGAGCGCCTTCTCGTCGAGGTCAGGCGCCGGCGTGCGGCTCATCAGTTCCGAGACCGCGCCGACATAAGTCTCGCGCAGCGTTTTGGAGGCGTCGCGCCATGCGAAGGCCAGCGTCGCCGCCTCCTCGATGCGGCCGAGCTTCATCAGCGTCAGCGCCCGGCCTTCGGCGAGATTGACGGCGCCCACATCGGCCTTGCCGGGCGAAGGCAGCGACAGCAGGCCAAACCAATGATCGGCTTGATCGAAGCGGCCCCGGTTGTATTCAAACCAGCCGCACAGACCGACATCGGCGCGTTGGCGCGTATGATTGACCTCGGCGAAAAAATCGGCGAGCGCCTCGGGTTCGATAGCGTCCTTCGCCTTGCCTTCGTTGAGCGCGGCGATGCGGGCGCGGGTGAGGTCGACCTTGGCGGCGTCGAACTCGGTCGCCCCATCGGCCGATTTCGCGCCCATCGCTATCAGTTCTCTGACCTGATCGTAAGGGAAGCGCGAGATCGACTTGCGCACGGTGGCGAGGCGCTCATCGTGATCGGGACAGGTGGCGATGATCGCGTGATAAATCTCGAAGGCGCGTTTGGGCAGTCCGGCGTCGATGAACGCGTCGGCGACGCGCCAGTCGGCGTCGACATAGGCGCAATGCAGGATCGAAGGATCGGCGTCGGCGACGGCCAGAACTTCCGCCGGTTTCTTCTGATCGGACTTCTTGACCAGCGCCTCGATGGCGACTTTGCGCGAAATCTTGTTTTGCAGATCGCGCGAGGGCTTCCAGCCGGGCGTCGAGCGCTGCTTGAGCGCGATGCCGGCCTTCAATTCCTCGATGCGGTCGGCGGCGAGCAGGTCCCAGAACGGTTGTTCGTCGGCGCCGGCGCCGGCGGTCGAATAGATGTTGGTGGGCGGCGTCCAGTTGGGATGCAGCGCCTTCAGCCGCTTGATCTCCGCGTCGGCGCGCGCGAAATTGTGCAGCGAGGCGTAATAACGCAGCGCGCTCTCGTCGACCGCCGTCTCGTTGCTGGACACCGAGAACAGCGCGCCGAACAGCGGCCCCTGATAGATATGCGGATAGGGCCCGTCCACGGGCGGTTGCGCGGGCGCATCGCCCTTGGCGACGAATTCATCGACCAACGCTTCGGCCGCGACATTGCGCTTCTGCGCCCGGGCCGGGGCCGGGGCGAGCGCAATCGTCGCGATCAACGCGAGGAGGAGACGCCGCTTCAACATCCGGCAAATCTTAAGTTCAACAGGGTTAATGAAAGCATATGCAGCGTCGCCGGATAATAATTCTCCGCGCCAACGCTGCGTAATTCATCGGGAAATTTGTCTCCCGAAACCGCACACCGGGCCAGCGCCGCGATGGCGCGATAGCCGGGTTCGTCCAAACTCTGCGTCATCACGCCGCGTTCGACGTCGATGATCGCCGGAACGCCGGCCGTCCCACCGAGCCAGGATTGCGTCAGCGCGGCGAGGCGCGGCTTGGCCTCGGGCGGACCCCAGGCGAGATAGAGCGGCGCGCGCACGAGCTCATAGGCGTAGACTGACGGCCGGTTCATCGCGGGGGCGACGCCGCCTTTGAGCGAAATCCAGTCGCATGGCAGCCCGAGCGGGCCGAATTTCGCAGCATCATAGAGCGCCAGCCCCGTGCGCTCGACGCTGCGCCAGTCGATGTCAGGTGCGGCCTCAGCCAGCGCGTCGAGCGCGGGGAACACCCAATAAGACAGATTAACGAGCGGGCCGTCTTGGGAATCGTCATCGCCGAACCCCGACGCGCCGGGACGCAACGCGGGGCCGTAGGCGGTGGGAAACACGACGTTGGCGCGCAGCGCCAGCGCAATGCGTCGCGCCTGCGAAGAGTAGCCCTTGATCCCCCAGCGCCGCCCTGCTTCCGCCAGCCCCCAGGCGATCAGCAGATCGCCGTCGGTGGCGTTGTTGCGGTCGGCGACATGAGGTTTGTCGGCCGGGCGCCAGCGCCAAGCCGCCAGCCCGTCGCCGCGAATTTCGAGGTTCTGCTGCGTCCAGCTCCAAATTTGTCTGAACGTCTCGCGGTCGTCGTGCAGGGCGGCCAGCACCAGCGCATAGCCCTGCCCCTCGCTGTGGCTGACGCCCTCGGCGCTCTCATCAAACAACCGGCCGTCAGCGGCGATGAAGCGCGCCTTGTAGCGCGTCCAGTCGTCGGTCTCGGTGGCTTGCGCTGAGAGGCCAAGCGTCGTCGCCAGCGCCATGACGAGGCCGCGAATCACGACTTGTTTCCATGCGCCTTCACCGCCGCGCGCGTGGCGACGCCGAGCGCCACGGCGACGATCAGGAGGATGGCCGCATAGACGTCGAGATTGGCGGTCAGATAGCCGGCCGCAATAAGCCTGAGATTGCCCGGCGTCAGAGAGTCGGTCGGGATGAACCAGATTCGCGTTGGTTGGTCGAGTTCGTGCGCGCCGCCGCGCGGCGAGAACGCGGCGGAGCGGCCCTCGATCTCATTCCAGTTGGAGGGCGCGACGAGATTGGCCATGTCGCGACCCAATGAGGCCTGCGTCGCGCCGATCACCAGCGTCCAGGTGTCAGAGCCTTTTTGCCCACGCGCCTGCGCCAGCAGGATCGTGGAATTTTCCGGCGCCTCAATCGGCCGTTCAGGCGGGCGCAGCATCGCGAAATCGCCGCGATGGATGTTGATGTAGCGATCGTAGATCGCGCGCATGGTGACGCGCGGCGTGAATTCTTCCGCCGTCGCGTGCGCGCCTTGCGCCCATTGGTCGAACACGTCGCCCGAACCCATGACCGGCTGCAAGCGGCTGGGCTCGACGCCCGCCTCCGTCGCGTTCGGGCGCCACCAGAGCTTCTTCAGCGACGCCAGATCGACTCCCGCCTGCTCGATCATTGCGGAGGGGAAATCGTCGAGCGCGCCCACAGCCAATGTCGGCGAACGCCGCGCCAGTTCACGGTCGAAAGTGAGGCGCGCGCCGACCGGATGCTGCGCCACCACGGCGACGCGAGCGAGAAAACTCGCGGTCGCCGAAAGCGTGCGGCGGTCGTGGCTGGGCGCGTAAACGACGCCGTCCTCGCCCAGATAGGGGAAGGCGCTCGACAGCGTCGCCGCCAGATTGGGCATGCTGCCGACGCGCGCCAGCGCCGGCATGATGAGTTCGGAGGTGTCGAACAAAACGAAACGCTTGCGCCCGTCCATGACATGCTTGACGTCGCAGGCGGCGTCTCCGGCGTCGGGCGTCTGCGCCTCGACGATCACACGATTGACGCCCGGCCGCAGCGCGCCCAGCGGCACCGACACCGGACGATCATGAAACACCGCGCCGCGCGGGTTCTTCAAGGGCGCGGAGCCCGCCTCGTGGTTGTTGACGCGCACGAGGATCTGCGCGGTCGACGACAGCCCGCTCGCATAGCCCGCCGTCAGCGACAGCGTCAGCTTGTCGTAGTCGGCGGGGTAGAAATCGCCCGGCAACGTGATGTCGAAGGCGGCGCGGAACAGGCGCCCTGAGAATTCTTCGGTGCGCACGCCCAGTTCGCTGAGCGGAACGCGCAGCGCACCGCGCACGGGATAACCGAACTGGCTCGCCAGCGCGCGCGCGGCAGGCGGGCTTTCGTGTCGGTCTTCAACCATACGCGCAGGCAATACGCCGTCGATGGCCTCGGCCGTCTGCTTCTGATCGTCGCCAATCGCCACGACCACCACGCGGCCCTGCGCGTCCTGTCCCTCAATGGCCAATGTCTTGCCTGAACCGGCGGCGAAAGCGGCGAAGCCGTGCTGCATCAGATAATCGCGTCGGCCCGCGACGACGAACAGCCCCGGCCGCTCGTCGACCTGATCAACGATCTCGACATGCGGACGCTGCGCCCCCGCGCGGATCGCTACGGCTTCCACCGCGCGCAATGCGTTGTCAGCGGCCTCGGCGTCGGCGTCTTCGGGCAACGCGAGCCTGATCGTCGTGGCGCCGGACGGGTCCGGCGAGATCGCGGCGAGATCGTCGAGTTGCTCGATGTGGGGATCGGCGACGCCGGGAAACGCGAGACCGGAGGTCGCGGGATCGAGCTGCGTCCACAATTCGTAGGTCGCCTCCATCGAACAATCGACGCGATGGCGCTGCGCGACGGCGATGCGCACGCTGTTGTAACCGGGCGTCAGCAGGCCGCGCGGCACCTCCACGTCGAGCGCGCCGGGATCGGTGGCGGCGGCTATCGGGGTTTGCGCGATGTCGACGTCGTTGACGCTGATCGACAGCGACGACACTTCCGGCATCACGGAGATGGCGTTGGTGAAGCCCAGATGGATGCGCGCCCGCGCGCCGGCCTCGGCCTGCGTGACATAGATCGGCCAGGTGCGCGCGGCGGTCTCGCCCTCGAAGCGCAATTGGAGTCGGTCGGCGCCCAGCCGGTGCAGGGCTTCGCCGCCGGGGGAGTCAGCGAACGCCGGGGCCGTCGCGAGGACGGCGGCGAAGGCGGCGATCAAGCGCATCGAAGCCTCCTCATCCGTTGGCGACCTTGGCGGGAGCGGGCTCGTGCGCTGGGACAGACGCGGGCGCGGCGGCGGGCGCGGGCGGCGCGACGAGCTTGGCTTTGGCGGCGCGGCGCGCGTTCAGGTCGAGCGCCAGCAGCGTGGCGCCGCGTTTGAAACCCATAAAACTCCAGATGAAGAACATCGCGACGCCGTGGTTGATGCCGCGCCGACGCCGCCGCCCCAGCCGAAACGCCGCGATTTCCTCGACGTCGCCGAACATCAGATCGCCGATGGCCTGATAATGGCGGCGGCGCAGCTTGCCGAACGCAAAGCCAATCTCCACCACATCGTCGCGCGTCAATATATTGCTGACGACGACAGGAAAGCTCTGCGCGCCATTGCCCGAGCGCATGCGAACGTCAACAACGGCGGGGGCGCCCTCAGAGATGGGCTGCATGATGCGGTCAGCCGGCACGCTGACGCGGCAGCCGCCGTAAGAGACGTCAATAGCCGTGCCCGGCAGGATCGAACTGCCAACGGCGAGATCGACGGGCCGGTCGAGCGGAGCGCGGAAGGTGCGGCGCTCCGAGACCACGCCCAGCGCCGCCGCCGACATCAACAGGTTGAACATATTCCACAGGCCGACGACCGCCAGCAATTCATTGGCCTCGCGCTCCGTGAACCAACGCCATACGCACACGATCATCGAGACCAGATAGACGGCGAACAGCACGAAGAACGGCGTCGACAGTTCCGACAGATGGTCCTTGTCGAGGCTGTTGCCCTTGTCGGTGACGTTGAAGGTCGGCTTATAGGGATTGAGGATCACGCTTAGAAGGCCGCGCGCCAGATAGATCGTCTGCACGTATTCATAGACTTCCGACACCAGCGCCCAGCGCACCTGACCATACAGATAATTCTGCATCATCATGTTGGCGACCATATAGAGCGCCGTGTAAGAGATGAATTCCTGCATGTTGGCGATATAGATCTGCATGTTGAAATAGATGAACAGGAGCGGCGAGATCAGGAACGGCAGGCGGAAAATCGGGAAGAACCAATAGGTCATGTTGGAGAGGTAGCAGATCTTCTGCGCGAGGCTTAAGCCGCGCTTGAGGATCGGGTTCTTGAGCAGGAAAATCTGGAACATGCCGCGCGCCCAACGCGAGCGCTGACCGATGAACGAAGCGAAGGTCTCCGGTTGGAGACCCGAGATCATCGGCCGGTCGACATACATCGAGTTCCAGCCGCGCGCGTGCAGATCGAGCGCGGTCTCGCAATCCTCTGTGATGGTGATGCCGGAAAAGCCGCCGACCAGTTCAAGCGCCGAGCGGCGGATGACCGCCGCCGAACCGCAGAAGAACGCGCCGTTCCACTTGTCGAGACCCTTCTGGATGACGCCGTAGAACATTTCGTTCTCGGACGGCATCGACTGGAAGGTTTCAAGATTGCGCTCCAGCGGGTCCGGGTTGGTGAAGAAATGCGGCGTCTGGCAGAGGAACAGTTTGGGGTCCTCGCGGAAATAGCCGACCGTCCGGTTGAGGAACTCGCGCACCGGCACATGGTCGGCGTCGAAAACGCAGATCAACTCGCCCGACGATTGCTTGAAGCAATTGTTCATGTTGCCGGCCTTGGCGTGCTCGTTTTTCGCCCGCGTCAGATATTTGGCGCCGAGTTCCGTGGCCAGCGCCGTCAGCTCAATGCGACGCTCGCGCGCTTCCTTGGCCTTCTTCGGGTTGTCCTGATTGCACTTCTGGTCGGAGCCGCCGTCGTCGAGCAACCAGACGGTGAATTTGTCCTTGGGGTAGTCCATGTCGGCGGCGGCGACGACCGTCATCGCCAGCAGTTCCGGGTCTTCGTTGTAAGTGGGGATATAGATATCGACGGTCGGCAGGTCTTCGGGGGCCAGCGGCAACGGCGGCGCCCGGTCGATGGGATCGGAGACGACGAACAGGCTGATCGCCAGCATCACCGTCGAATAGACTTCCGCCATGTAGAGCAGCACGCCGGGAACGAAATTCCAGGGGTCGCTGAGCGGCGGCAGCGTGTTGACGCTGCGCCAGAAGAAATAGCGGATGACGACCGCCGTTCCGAAGGCCAGAAAAATCTGGCGCCAGACGCCGCCTAGCCGCAGGGCGCGGATGATCGCCATGCCCGCGATCATCGCCAGAGCGAGAACGAACTGGGAACGGACGCCCACCGGCTCGGTGGCGAGGCTCAGAAATAGCAGCCCCGCGCCCAGCCAAACCGCTTTTTTGACTGTCCGCTCCATACGCCTGCGCTCACGCTACTCCGCGTGGCGAGACATAAAGCGTTAAGCCTAATTTTCCCTTACGTCAGGCAAGCGCGTCGGCGGGCGGCGGCACGGCGCCCGTCATCATCCCTACCGCGTCCGACATCGTCACCTTCTTGGGATCGACGACGCAAAGGCGCCGGCCCAGCCGGTGGATGTGGATGCGGTCGGCGACCTCGAACACATGCGGCATATTGTGCGAAATCAGGATGATCGGCATGCCGCGCTTCCTCACGTCGAGGATCAGCTCCAGCACCCGGCGGGATTCCTTCACGCCGAGCGCGGCGGTCGGCTCGTCCATGATGACGACGCGCGAGCCAAAAGCGGCGGCGCGCGCCACCGCCACGCCCTGCCGCTGGCCGCCCGAAAGCGATTCCACCGGCTGGTCGATGTTCTGGATGGTCATCAGCCCGAGTTCGCTGAGCTTGTCGCGCGCGAACTTGCGCATGCCGGAGCGGTCGAGCGTCTTGAAATATTTGCCGATAAAGCCCGGCTTCAGCCGCTCTCTCCCTAAGAACATATTGTCGACGATGGACAGCGCCGGCGACAGCGCGAGATTCTGGTAGACGGTCTCGATCCCCGCATCGCGCGCGTCCTGCGGCGAGCGGAAATGCACCGTCTGGCCCGACAGGCGGATTTCGCCGTGGTCGGGCGTGATCGCGCCGGTCAGCGCCTTGATCATACTGGTCTTGCCGGCGCCGTTGTCGCCGATCACGGCGAGGATTTCGCCGGGATAGAGGTCGAAATCGGCGTTGTTGATCGCCACCACATGGCCGTAGCGCTTGCCGAGGCCGCGCGCCTGAAGGATCGGTTGCCGCTGCTCGGTCACGCCGTCGCCCTCCTCAACCATTGATCGACCGCGACGGCGACGATGATGAGCGCGCCGATGGTCAGATATTGCCAATAAGAGTCGACGCCCGCGAGGCTCAGCCCGGTGGCGAACACGCCGACGATCAGCGCGCCCAGCACCGAGCCGACGATGGAGCCGCGCCCGCCGAACAGCGAGGTGCCGCCGATCACCACGGCGGTGATGCTGTCGAGGTTGATGGTCTCGAAACTCTCGGGGTTGACGGTGCCGACGCGGCCGATGGAGATCCAGGCGCCGAAGGCGCAGATCAGCCCCGCGACGGTATAGACCGACACCAGCACCCGCTTGACCTGGATGCCGGCGAGCAAAGCCGAATCGGGATCGTCGCCGACCGCGTGGACATGGCGGCCCCAAGGGGTGCGGGCGAGCGCGTACCAGATCAGCACGGCGAGGGCGACCAGCGCGATGCCGCCCAGCGTCACTTCGGCGCCGCCGCCCAGTGGAATGTCGATGCCGAAGAAGTTCAGGAACGGCGCTGTGCTCTCGATGTCGGAGGCGCGCACCGATTCCGAGCCCGAGTACCAGAGCTTCAGCGTCTTGAAGATGCCGAGCGTGCCCAGCGTCACGATGAACGGCGGCAATCTCAGATAGGCGACCAGCGAGCCGTTGAACGCGCCCATCAGCCCACCCGCGAGAAAGCCGAGCGCAATGGCCAGCACGCTGGGCACGCCGGTCTCGACGGCCAGCTTGCCCATCACCAGCGAGGAGACGACGAGGATTTCGCCCACCGAAAGATCGATGCCGGCGGTGAGAATGATCAGCGTTTGCGCGATGGCGACGACGCCGGTGACGGTCACCTGCTGCAGCACCAGCGACAGGGTGCCCAGCTTCATGAAATTGGCGGCGACGATGCCAAAGCCCAGCACGCTGAAGATCAGCACGGTCGCGGGGATGGCGGTCGGGTAACGGCGCAGCAGCTCGCGCAGGATGAACAGCGGCGAGCGATCTTCCTTCTCGAAATTCGCGACGGCGGCGTCGGCTTCCTTGAGCTTGGCCTCGTAGTCGGAGATGGTCTTGGTCGGCGCCGTATCCTGGCTCATCGAGGCTCCCCGCTCCGGAGTCTTACGGGGCGGCTCACCGCCCCGCGCGCTTGTTGTCAGCTAGTCCGGCGGGAGGAAGTCTCGACGACCCCCGCCTGCCGGTCAAGTCAGCGTTACGTGAAGCCTAGAGCGTCAGCCCCAGCACTTCGCCATGCCTTCCTTGGTGTCGAGCGAGGGCACGCCCGACGCCGGCTTGTCGGTGATGAGGTTCACGCCGGTGTTGAAGAAGTCGAGGCCCTCGGAGGTCTTGGGCTTCGTGCCGTCCTTTGCGAAGGCCGCAATGGCGTCGATGCCCTTGGAGGCCATCAGCAGCGGGTACTGCTGCGAGGTCGCGCCGATGACGCCCGAGGCGACGCTCTTCACGCCGGGGCAACCGCCGTCGACCGAGACGATCAGCACGCCCTTTTCCTTGCCGGCCTTCTTGAGCGCCTGGAACGCGCCTTCGGCGGCGGGCTCGTTGATCGTGTAGACCACGTTCATGTTGGGCTCTTTGGCGAGCAGGTTCTCGACGCTCTTCACGCCGCCTTCGGGATTGGCGCCCGACGACTCATGACCGATGACGCGCGCGTCCTTCTCCGAGCCCATGATCTTCTTATTCGGCACGTCGATGCCGAAGCCGGCGAGGAAGCCGGTGTCGCGGGCGACGTCGACGGAGATGTTGTCCTTGTTGATGTCGAGCATGCCGATCTTGGCGGAAGCCGCCTTGTCGCCGAGCTGCGCCTTGGCCCATTTGCCGATCAGGATGCCCGCTTCATAGTTATCCGTGGCGAAGGTGATGTCGGTCGCGTCCTTGTCGCCGATGGGCGTGTCGAGCGCGATGACCAGCAGGCCGGCGGCGCGGGCCTTCTTCAGGGCGGGGATCACCGAATCGTTCGAAGCGGTGATGAGGATGCCCTTGGCGCCCTTGGCGATGCAGTTCTCGATGGCGGTGATCTGCGGCGAGGCGTCGCCGTCCTTCACGCCGGCGAAAGCCGACAGATCGACGCCGGCGGCGGTCGCCTGCTTGGTGGCGCCTTCCTTCATCTTGACGAAGAAGGGATTGGTGTTGTTCTTGGTGATGAGGCAGGCGCCGACATTGGCCTGCGCGCCCGAGGCCATCAGGCCGAGGGTGAGAGCCGCGCCCGCGACGGTCGCGAGCATGCGATGAGCGTTGAACATTGAGTCCTCCCGGAACTTAAGTTTGGCCGTCAGCCTGCGGTTTTGCGCCGCCGGCCGTTCGGTTGGCGCTTCATAAGCGCGAAGCCAGAGCCCTTGTCAAGGATAAATCCACGCGTTTGATTTATCATTGACAGCCGACGGCGGGGCGGCCAAATTCGGCGCCAAGAAGCCGGGCGCGCCCGGCCGGGGCGGAGAGCGCGCGGAGACCGCATGTCCGATACGGCAGATTATAGCCAAGGCGTGCCGTTGCCGGTCAGCGGCGCGGACCAATCGGGCGTGCGCGTCTATAACGAGCGGCTGACGCTGTCGCTGGTGCGCCGCTATGGCCAGCTCTCAAAGGTCGAAGTCGCGCGCATGACGGGGCTGTCGGTGCAATCGGCCTCCACCATCATGAACCGGCTCGGCGCCGAGGGGCTGTTGAAGCGCGAGGCGCCGTTACGCGGGCGCGTCGGCCAGCCGACGGTTCCGGTGTCGCTCGATGCGGAAGGCGCCTTCGCGTTCGGGCTGAAGATCGGACGGCGCTCGAGCGATCTTGTGCTGGTGGATTTCGCGGGGATCATCCGCCATCGCGCCGAAATCGTCTACGCTTATCCTACCCCCGAAAACGTGCTGGATTTCGTCGCCCGCGCCTTGCCCGATCTGCGCGGCCGGCTCGACGCGCGCCAGCGCCAGCGCCTCGCGGGGCTGGGCGTGGCGCTCCCGTTTCAGCTTTGGAGCTGGTCGGACGAGATCGGCGCGCCCGCCGGGGCGATGGACGGCTGGCGTTCGATACCTCTCGGCGAGGAACTGGCCCGCCTCTGCGGCCTCGCGGTCACCATTTGCAACGACGCGACTTCAGCCTGCGCGGCGGAGTTCTATTTCGGCCAGGCGTGGCGCGAGCGCGATTTCCTGTATTTCTTCGTCGGCGAGTTTCTCGGCGGCGGTATGGTGCTCAATTCCTCTCTTTATCTGGGGCGCACCGGCAACGCGGCGGCGGTGGGCTCGATGCCGGCGCCGGGGCCGCACGGCGTCACTCAACTCATCGAACTCGCCTCCCTCTACAAGCTGGAGCGCCGGGTCGAAGCGGCCGGCGCCGACCCCTCGTCAATCTGGCTGACGCCCGCCGATTGGGCCGATTTCGGCTTGTCCCTGCAAGGCTGGCTCGACGAGGCGGCGCGCGCGCTCGCCTATGCCATCGTCTCGGCGATTTCGGTGGTCGATGTCGCGGCGGTGGTGATCGACGGCGCCCTGCCCGCCGCCGTGCGCCAGACGCTGTGCAATCTCATCGCAGCGGAACTGGAGAAGCTCGACCGGCGCGGATTGTCGGACGTGCGCATTCTGCCCGGCGCGATCGGGCCGGACGCGCGCGCCATCGGCGCGGCGGCTTTGCCTTTAATCAAGAACTTTGCGAGGGATCGCGACGTTCTGTTCAAGGAGACGGCGGTCGCCTGAAGGCGGCCCCGCCAACCTCGCGAGGAAATCATGGCTTCCAAGACCATCAAGGTCGAACCCTTCGACCTCGTCGTATTCGGCGGCACCGGCGACCTCGCCTATCGCAAACTGTTCCCCGCGCTCTATCATCGCGACCGCGACGGCCAGTTCTCCGAGCCCACTCGCATCATCGGCGTCTCGCGTCGCGACATGACGAAGGACGAATTCCGCGACAGCGTGCGCAAGGCGCTCGAAAGCCACAAGGAAGGCGACGGCGAGGCGCTGGAGCGATTCCTCAACCGCCTCGACCATCTCGCGCTCGACGTCACCGGCACGAAGGGCTGGAACGAGTTCAAGACGCTGATGGGCGCCGACGAGCGCGTGCGCGCCTATTATCTCGCGACCAGCCCCGATTTGTTCGGCCCGATCTCGAAACGCATCGGCGAAGAAGGTCTGGCCAGCCCGCGCTCGCGCATCATCGTGGAAAAGCCCATCGGGCACGACGGCGCCAGTGCGGCGGCGATCAACGATGCGCTGGGCGCGGTGTTCCTGGAAAGCAACATCTTCCGCATCGACCATTATCTGGGCAAGGAGACGGTGCAGAATCTGATGGCGCTGCGCTTCGCCAACGCTTTGTTCGAGCCGTTGTGGAACTCAGGCCACATCGACCATGTGCAGATCAGCGTCGCCGAGACGCTGGGGGTCGGCGGGCGCGGCGCCTATTACGACGAATCCGGCGCGATCCGCGACATGGTGCAGAACCATATCCTGCAACTATTGTGTCTGGTGGCGATGGAGCCGCCGCGTTCTATGGACGCCGACGCGCTGCGCGACGAGAAATTGAAGGTGCTGAAATCGCTGGCGCCGATCACCGCGCATAATATCAACCAAATGACGGTGCGCGGCCAATATCGAGCCGGCTTTGCGGAGGGCGCCGAGGTTCCCGCTTATCTCGAAGACATCGGCAAACAGGCCAGCGCCACCGAGACGTTCGTGGCGCTTAAAGTCGGGATCGACAATTGGCGCTGGGCGGGCGTGCCGTTCTATCTGCGCACCGGCAAGCGCCTGCCGCAGCGCTTCTCGGAAATCATGATCGGCTTTCGCCGCGTGCCGCATCAAATCTTCGAGCATGGCGCCGACGGCATCCCGCCCAACCGCCTCGTCATCCGCGTGCAGCCCGACGAGGGCATCAAGCTCTGGTTGATGATTAAAGAGCCGGGGCCGGGCGGCATGCGGCTTCAGCACGTGCCGCTCGACATGAGTTTCGCCAAGGCCTTCGGGGCGCCCTCGCCCGAAGCCTACGAGCGATTGCTGATGGACGCGGTGCGCGGCAACGCCTCGTTGTTCATGCGGCGCGACGAAGTCGAGGCGGCCTGGCGCTTCGTCGATCCGATCCGCGAGGCGTGGGCGCAGAGCGGCGAGGGGCCGCGCCCCTATAATTCCGGTTCATGGGGACCGGCGGCCTCCATCGCGCTGATCGAGCGCGACGGGCGCACCTGGAACGAGGAGATCGAATAAGGCAATCCGCCATTTTCGGCAGGTCACGGCGCCTGGGAGCGTCGGCGTCCAGGCCGACGTTGTTGCTAACGATCGGACGCCTGCGCGCGAATTCGTCGGCGTGGACGCCGACGCTTCTGAGTTCGTACGTGGAAATTATTTGGAGCGAGGAGATCGAATGACGACGGTTCGCGAATTCGCCGACGGAGCGGCGCTGGCGCAAGGCTTCGCCGAATGGTCGGCGGAGCTTTTGCGCGCCGCCATCGCCGCGCGCGGCATGGCGTTGCTGGTGGTGTCGGGCGGCTCGACGCCCAAGCGTTATTTCGCGGCGCTGGCCCGGCGCGATCTGGATTGGTCGCGCGTCGCCGTGACGCTGGCCGACGAGCGCCGCGTGCCCGATGACAGTCCGCGCTCGAACGCCAAGCTGGTGCGCGAGGCGCTATTGCAGGGCGAGGCGGCGAAGGCGCAGTTCTGCCCGCTGGCGGATTCGCGCGTGCCGCCGGAACAGGAGGTCGCGATGGCGGCGGCGCGAGTCGCGCAACTGCCCCTGCCCGCCGATCTGGCGGTGCTCGGCATGGGCGAGGACGGCCACACGGCGTCCTGGTTCCCGCACGCGCCGGGTCTGGCGGACGCCATCGACCCCGCCGCGCGCGCGCTCGTTTGCGCGATGGACGCGCCCGACGGGCTGGAGCCGCGCCTGACGCTGACAGGGCGGGCGCTGCTGCGCGCGCGCGCGCTGGCCTTGCAGATCGAGGGGCCGCAGAAGGCGGCGGTCTATGCGTCCGCCTGCGAGGCTGGCCCTGTGGCCGACATGCCGATCCGCGCCGTGCTGCGCGGCGCGACGGATCGACTGACAGTGTTCAAGGCGGCTTGACTTGCGAGCGTCGTCGGGCGTCCCTGCGCCGCATGACTCCGCACGCTTTCTCCCCCTTCGTCCGCCTGCTGGGTCGCGGCAAGTCGTTGTCGCGCGGCCTCGACGCCGCCGAGGCGGAAACGGCGATGGGCATGATGCTCGACGGTCAGGCGCTGCCCGAGCAGATCGGCGCCTTCCTCATGCTGTTGCGCATGAAGGAGGAGACGGCGCCTGAAATTGCCGGCTTCATCCGCGCCGCCCGCGCGCGCGCGCCTGCGCCGGGAGCGCCGCCCGATCTCGATTGGCCGTGTTATGCCGGCAAGGCGCGCCGCCCGCCGTGGCATTTGTTGGCGGCGCTGCGGCTGGCGGGCGCGGGCTATAGGATCGCCCTGCATGGGCTCGATGGGCATACGCCGGGGCGGCTTTACGCGGGCGAGACTTTGTTGCGTCTGGGCCTGCCGCCCGCGCGCGACTTTGCTGACGCCCAGGGGCAACTCACGGCTCGCGGGTTCACCTATCTGTCGCTGGAGGGCGTCTCCGCGCCGCTGGCGCGGCTGCTGATGCTGAAACCGGTGCTCGGCCTGCGCTCGGCGATCAACACCGTGGCGCGCGGGTTGAACCCGTTCGGCGCGAAGGCGTCGCTTCAGGCGGCGTTTCATCCGGCCTATGTGACGCTGCACCGCGATGCGGCTTTGTTGCTCGGCGACGCCCGCGTCTGGAGCTTTGGCGGCGACGGAGGCGAGAACGAGCGGCGGCCGGAGAAGCCCGTCGACATTGCAGCCGTCGAGCACGGCGTCGCCCGCAATTTCGCTTTGCCGCCTTTTATGGATACGGCTGGCCCGCGCGAGACGTCGCCGCAACCCGACGCGCTCGCGGAATTATGGCGCGAAGGCGGGCGGGCGGAGGCGTCGGTGATCGGCACGCTGGCGCTGGCGCTGGGCGTGATGGGCGAAGACCCTGCAAGGGCGCAGGCTTTGTGGGACACGCGGGATCGCGCGCAGTTCCTCGAAGGCGTCCCGGCTGAGGCGCGCCCTGCTCCGGCGGCGATGGGCGAAGTTTATCTGGTCGGCGCCGGCCCCGGCGAGGCCGATTTGCTGACGTTTCGGGCGCGGACCTTGATCGAGCGCGCCGAGGTCGTACTCTACGACCGTCTGGTTGATCCAACCATCCTCGCATTGTTGCCGACGGGCGCCGAGCGCGTATTTGTCGGCAAGCAGGCCAACAACCATGCCGTGCCGCAGGATGAGATCGGCCGCCTGCTGATCGCCCACGCCAAGCGCGGCAAGCGCGTGCTGCGGCTAAAGGGCGGCGACCCGTTCATGTTCGGGCGCGGCGGCGAGGAGATCGAGGCGCTCGCCGAGGGAGGCGTGCCGTTTCAGGTCTGCCCCGGCGTGACGGCGGCGCTGGGTTGCTCGGCCTACGCCGGGATTCCGTTGACGCATCGCGACCATTCGCAAATGTGCATCTTCGTGACCGCTCAGGGGCGTGCGGGCAAGCTGGAGCATGATTGGGCGGCGCTGATGCGGCCTGGGCAGACCGTGGCGATCTATATGGGGCTCAACCAGATCGAAGCCCTCATGCACGATGCAATAGACAGCGGCGTGGACGCCGCCACTCCGGCGGCCGTGATCGAGAACGGCGCGCGCGCCCGTCAGCGCGTGGTGACGGGCACCCTGTTGACGCTCGCAGAAGACGCCCGCGCGGCGGGGCTACATGGGCCGACGATCATCATCGTGGGGTCGGTGGTGACGCTGCGGGACAAGCTGGCGTGGTTTCATGCCAACGCCGCTGCGCCATGACTCAACGCAAACTCTCGCGTTTTGAGGCCCTGCGCCTGACTGTACAAACCATGACCGTGAGCGATATCGCTGGCGTGCTGTTCGTCGTCGCGGTCATCTTCGTGGCTCTAGCGCTGACCTTCGGCAGCGGCTTAAACATCGGCGCCCATATTTGGCGCCCCGGCTGGGCTTGCGGCGAAACGCTGAAAGGAATGCCGTGGTGCATGCGTGCGCCATAGGGCGATGCGGCAACGCGGATTATTATCACAGAAATGTGACGATACACCCGCTGGCGACGAAGCAATCGGTGCTTCACGCTAGTCAGGCAATCGATTCGCAGTCGCGCGCTGCCCACGACGAACTGAGCGGCTGGCAATTACGTATCGTCGCAAGAACGGGAGGGGCCGAATAAGGGCAGGACCCCTGATCGTGGAGCTTGCAGATGATATCCAGGGCTAGGCGCAATTTTATACAGATGTCGGTCGCGAGCTTCCTAGCGGGCCTCAACGCGGCCGGGGCGGCCGATCTGCCGCAGGATGTTTGGACGGGCCGCTACGGCGGATTTCCCTCGCTCACGGTCGGACCGAATGAGGCCGTCTCGATGGAGATTCCCGCCGACGCCATCGCGCAGGCGGGCGGCGGTTCGGTTGCGGTCCTCGCCAAGAGCTTCCTCGACCATTGGGCGTCGGACTCCTGCTTCCAGTCGTTCGACTTCCACAGCCCGCACAAGAACCTGAAGGTGCAGATCGCCGTACTCTACCCCGAGGGAGAGGTCGTGCTCGACGGCGCACGGGGCACGATATTTACGCCCTCGGGCTACATTGACGTCGTGATCGATTATGAGCCCAGCGCGTCGGTGAAATGCGCGCCGGGCAGTTGATCACTTCGTGACGGTGAAGGTCGCCTTCATGCCGTGGTGATAGTGGCCCGGCTGGTTGCAGATCAGCGCATAGACGCCGGGCTTTAGCGTCAGCGTCAGCGTCTTCTTCGTGCCGGGTTCAAGATCGGCGGCTTCGCCGAGATCCTTGATCTTCAATTCATCGACCTTGTCGTTTTTCGAATCATAAGCGAGTTTCTGGTTCGCCGATTTCACCGCGACGACGATCATTTCGTGGGTCTTGGTCTTGGAGAGGTTGGTCACGTCGAATTCGACCGGCCCCGCCTTGGCGGTGGTCGTGTCGAGCGTCATGGCCATCGACTTGTCGTCGGCGGCGTCGCCGAGGCTGACCGTCACCACGGTCGCGGCCTCAGCCGCCCCGGCGCCCAGAACCGCCCACAAAATTCCTGCGAATATGCGCATGTCCATCTCGGCCTCCCTTGAGTCGATGGCGTTATAACGCAAGCGCGACGCAAAGTCAGGCCGAGGGTCGCGGCCGCACCGCGTTCATCGCCTTGAGGATCGCCCGCGCGCGCGGCGCTTCGAACATCCTTTCCGTGTCCTCGCGCGAGCGGTGGCGCCAATTGGGCCGTTCGCGGTCGGTGCCCGGCAGGTTGGTCGCCACCGTCTCGCCCGCGAGATCGTCAACCTGCACGCTGGCCAGTCCCGACCCCGAGTGCGCGACCCAGGAATGAACCGCCGCCGCCAGTGCGTCGTCCATGGGACCGTCGAGCGCCGGGCGCTCCGTCAGCGCGCCCGCCGCGACCATCGCCTCCACAAGCGCCGCTTTCTCCGCCGCACGCTCGGCCAGCGCCCGCTCGCCGTCGTCAGGGCCGAGCTGGCCCAGCGTCAGCCGCTCGACGATGTCGGCCGCGCTCCACCAGCCCGCCAGCGTCGGCAGATCGTGCGTCGTCACGCATGCGACCGAGTGCGTGGGGTATTCGCGGGGATTGCGGAAAGCGACGCCGTCGCGCTCGAAATAAAGCACCCGCATGCCGGAAATGTCCGCGCGCGTCAGTTTTTCGCGAAATCCGTCCGGCACGGTGCCCAGATCCTCGCCCACCACCATGCAGTTATGACGCTGACTCTCCAGCGCGATCTGACCAATCAACTCGTCGACGGGATAAGCGACATAGGCGCCGTCCGCCGGGCTGGCGCCGTCGGGGATGACGAACAATCTCGTCAAGCCCATCGCGTGATCGATCCGCAGCATGCCTGCATGGCGCATGTTGGCGGCGAGCAACTCGCGAAAACCCTGCCAGCCGGTGCGCGCGCCCGCCACCGGATCGAGCGGCGGCAGATGCCAATTCTGCCCCGTTGGGGAGAATGTATCGGGCGGCGCGCCGACATTCGCGCCGATGCCCAATTCGCCTGCACGCGACCAACTCTCCGCGCCGTCGGGCGCCGAGCCGACGGCGAGGTCGCGATAGAGCCCGATATCGAGCCCCGCCGCTTTAGCCTTCGCCGCCGCCGCGCCGAGTTGGCGGTCACCCAGCCATTGGCAGAATTGCGAGAAGCGCACGTCATAGTCACGCTCGGCCGCCTTGGCGGCGAGAGCCTGCGCGTCGGCGTCGCGTAGCTCGGCGGGCCACAGGCGCCAATATTCGCCCTGACGCTCACGGTGGATCGCTTCAAACACCGAGAACCGAAACAGGCTATCGCCGCCTGCGGTCACAAACGCGTCGTGATCCGCGAAGATCGCCTCGCCCGGCTGCGCCGCGCGCGCCCGCAAGAAGGCCGCAAAACGATATTGCAGCGCCACGCGTTTGGTCGCCCACACCGCCTCGTAGTCGATGGACGGCAGACGCGCGACCGCCGCCAGCCGCTCGCCCAGCGAAGCGGCGGCGGCGCGCCATTCGTCGTCATCAGGCAGACCGTCGTCGCTCAAGGCGTCGATCAGCATGGGTTCGAGGAAGCGGCGGTCGGAGGGATGGTAGGGGCTCGCCCGGTCGCGTTGGTGCGGAAACAGCATGTGCATGGGGCTGACGCCGAAATAAGCCGCGCCGTTGCGTGCGGCGGCCTCGGCGGCGCCGCCCAGCGCGGTGAAATCGCCGATCCCCTGATCGCCGCCTTCGCGCCGCAACGCGTAAAGCTGCGCCGACACGCCAAAGCGATTGCGCCAGGTCGCTTTGGGCCGGTAGGCTTCGGGCGGCGCGATGCTCAGCGCGCAGGAAACGCCGTCGACCTCCAGTCGATGCCGGCCCACCGGCAGCGCCGGCAGATCGAAATGGCGCTCGTCGATCTCTCGTCCATTGGGCAAGGTCTGGCGCCGCGAGTCGGCGCCTTGCGTCTTGCCGGAGACGAGCGTGCCGTCTTCCAGCGTCATGTGATATTCGATTGCGCCCTGCGCTTCCGAAGCGTCGGCGCGCAGTGTCACGCGCGGCGGCCCGTCGAGCGCCAGCGTGAGGGCGGGCGGCAATTTGCGGGCGCGCGTCTCCTCCATGAGTTTATCGAGCGATTCGCGCGCCAGCGCCTGCGTGCGCGCGGGCAGGCCGAAGGCGGCGAGCAACGAAAGTTTGGTTGACGTGGAAACCATCGTGTGACGGCCGCTAACGTCCCACCATTCGCCGGCGATCCCTGCGGCTTCGCTCAGCACCTCGACATCGCGCATGTCCGGCGCGCGCGCGTGTTTGGCCGAGACCGACGCTTCCGCGACGATCAGCACCGCGCGGGCAGGCAGCCCCGTGCGGTCGGCGAGTTCGGTGGGTTCGTCCTGTCTGGTGTCGTCGCTGGTGTCGAGCCGCACCCGCCAGACAAAGCCCGCGCGTGTCTCGGGCAAACGCAGCGAGGTCGTCGCGCCCCGGTTGAAGGCGACCAGCACGCGGTCGAGACCGTCCGGCGTCGTCGTCGCGAACACCGCCGTCAGCACGTCGCCATAGGGCGAGTCCCAATGGCCGCCATCGACCATCGGCAATTCGGCGTCGCGCCATTCCGCGTCGCGCACGCCCTCGGCGATCTCCGCGCCGTCCAACCAATGCGGCGCCCTGAGCGCGGGATGCCCGGCGCGCAAGGCCGCCAGCCGTCCGGCGAAGGCGGCAAGGCCCATGTCGGCCTTCGACCAATCGATCCAGGAGATTTCGTTGTCCTGCGCATAGGCGTTGTTGTTGCCCTGCTGGCTGTGGCCGAGTTCGTCGCCTGCGGTAACCATCGGCACGCCGCGCGCGGCAAACACCGTCGCCAGTAGATTGCGCCGGTCGCGGGCGCGGGCGGCCAGAATATTCGCGTCGTCCGTCTCGCCCTCGGCGCCGTGGCTCCACGAATAGTTCTCGTTGGTCCCGTCGCGGTTGGCTTCGCCATTGGCCTCGTTGTGCTTGTGCGTATAGGAGACGACATCCGCCAGCGTGAAGCCGTCGTGGCAGGAGACATAGTTGACGCTCTTGGTCGGCGTGTCCGCCGGACCCATCACGTCACGCGAACCCGCCAGCCGCGTCGCCAACTCCCCGCGCATCCGCATGTCGCCGCGCCAGAATTTTCGCGTCGCATCGCGGAAGCGATCGTTCCACTCGCCCCAGCCGGCGGGAAACCCGCCAAGGCGATAGCCGCCCGGGCCGATGTCCCACGGCTCGGCGATCATTTTTGCTCTGCCCGTCACCGGGTCTTCCGCCAAAGCCGCAAACAAAGGCGCCTTGCCATCGAAGCCCGCCTCGCGCCGCCCCATCGCGGTGGCGAGATCGAAGCGGAAGCCGTCTATGCCGCCCCATTCCATCCAGCGCCGCAGCGCCGTCACGGCGAGCCGCACCACATGCGGGCGGTCAAGCGCGACGCAGTTCCCACACCCCATATCGTTGATGTATCGCGCAGGATCGTCAGGCGGCAGGCGGAAGTAGGCCGCGTTGTCGAGACCGCGAAACGACAGCGTCGGGCCGAATTCGTCGCTCTCGCCGTTGTGGTTGAGCACGACGTCGAGCACGACTTCCAGCCCCGCCGCGTGCAGCGCGTCGGTGGCGCGACGCACTTCGGCCCAACCGTCGGGCGCGAGGCGCGGATCGGGCGCGCCCCAGAACACGGGGTTGTAGCCCCACGCGTTGGTGAGGCCGAGCGCGTTGAGATGGCGCTCGTCAACGAAGGCGTCGGCGGGCATGATTTCGACGGTCGTGACGCCCAGAGATTTTATGTGATCGAGGATCGGCTGTTCGCTGAGCGCGGCGAAACGGCCTCGCGCGGCTTCAGGAATATCCCTGCGCAGGCGCGTGAAGCCGCGCAGGTTCAATTCATAGACGACCGTGTCAGCCCAATCGACGCGGGCGCGCCCCATCTCGCCGCCCGGCGCGCGGGCGACGACGCATTTGGGCATGACCGCTGCGCTATCGACGCCGCGTTCAAACATCGTGTGATCGAGCTTGAACGGGCGGTCGATCTCCGCCGCCAGCGGATCAACCAGAAGTTTCGAGACATCGAACCGATGCCCATGCTCGGGCGCGAAAGGACCATCGACGCGCAGGCCGTAGCGCGCACCCTCCACCAGCCCCGGCGCGAAGCCGCGAAAGCCGCCCTGTCCGTCGCCCTCCAACTGAATCCGCAAAGTCTCGCGCTCGCCGCTCTCGTCGAACAGGCAAACGGCGACGCCGGTGGCGTTGGGCGCATGGAGCGCGACTTCGCCGCCCTCCAGGCTGATCACATGGCTGGGGTCCGCGTCGGTCATCGGTCGGCCCTGAGCTTGGCGTAGAGGGAGGCGTAACGCTTGGCGGGATGGCGCCAGGAAACGTCGGAACGAAGGCCATTGAGCCGCAGCCGGCGCATGGCGTCCTCGTCCGAGTAAAGATCGAAGGCGCGAGTGATCGCGTGATCGAGCGCATGGACGTCGGGAGGAAAAAACTGCACCCCCGTCGCCACGCCCGCCGTCAGCGCCGCCTCGTTGGCGTCAATCACCGTATCGGCGAGGCCGCCGACGCGCGCCACCAAAGGCACAGCGCCGTAACGCAACGCGCAAAGCTGCGTCAGCCCGCAAGGCTCGAAGCGCGAGGGCACGATCAAGAAATCGACGCCCGCTTGAATCTGGTGCGCCAGCGTCTCGTCATAGCCGATCTCAACGCCGACATTGTCGGGATAGGCTTTCGCCATCGCGCGGAAGTCCTGTTCGAGCTGCGGCTCGCCTGTACCCAACAGGGCGAGCTGCCCGCCGCGCGCCACAAGGCCAGGCAGGCACAGCGCCAGCAGGTCCAGCCCCTTCTGGCTGGTGAGCCGCGATACGACGCCAAACAGCGGGCCTTCGGCGTCGGCGGAGAGACCGAATTTATCCTGAAGCGCCGCCTTGTTGGCGGCGCGGCGCTCAAGCTTCTCCACCGAGAAGGTTTGTGAGATCGTCCTGTCGGTCGCCGGGTTCCAAATCTCGTCGTCGATGCCGTTGACGATGCCTTCGACATCCGCCGAGCGCGCACGCAGAAGGCCGTCGAGCGCCATGCCAAATTCCGGCGTCAGGATTTCGCGCGCATAAGTCGGCGAGACCGTGGTGATGCGGTCTGCGAACTGGATGCCGCCCTTCAGGAAGCCGACGCCGCCGAAATATTCGACCCCTTCCAGCGCCATCGCCTGCGGCGGCAGGCCCAGCGGCCCCCGTTGGTCGGCGTTGAAATGGCCCTGAAAGGCGATGTTGTGGATCGTCAGCACCGTGGCGGGTCGCTCACCCTCGTCATATTCCAGATAGACCGGGGCCAGCGCCGCCTGCCAATCATGCGCGTGGACGACGTCGGCGTGATAGGCGGGCGCGATCCCCTTGGCCAGATCAGCGCCCGCGCGCGCCAGCGCGCCGAAGCGCAGCGCGTTGTCAGGCCAGTCCTTGCCGTCCGGTCCCAGATAAGGACTACCGGTGCGTCCAAACAAATGCGGCGCGTCGAGTACGAACAATTGCAGCCCGCCCGCATGGCCCGCCAATACCCGCGCAACGCCGCCCATCAACGAAGCGTAGACATGCGCCGTCTCGGCGCTTTCAAGCAAAGCGAGCGCCGCCGGATAGCCTGGCAGCAGCGTACGCATCTCGACGCCCTCGGCTGGCAACGCCAGCGGCAGCGCCCCCGCCACATCGGCGAGGCCGCCTGTTTTGATGAGCGGGAACGCCTCCGAGGCGATGGCGAGGACGCGCAACACTACAGCTTGTCGATCATCGGCTGCGTGATGAGCGTGACGCCGCCTTCGGAGCGGCGAAAGCGCGTCGCGTCGGAGACCGGGTCCTCGCCGACCACGAGGCCGTCGGGGATCAGCACGCCCGCATCGATCACCACCTTGTTGAGACGCACGCCGCGCCCGACCCGCACATAAGGCATGATGACCGCCTCGTGGATGCGCGAATAGGAATGGACGCGGCAACCCGTGAACAGCAACGAGCGCGAGATCGAGGAGCCCGACACGATGCAGCCGCCCGAGATCAGCGACGACACCGCCGAGCCGCGCCGCCCATCGACGTCATGCACGAATTTCCCGGGCGGCGTGATTTCGCCATAGGTCCAGATCGGCCATTCGCGGTCATACAAGTCGAGGTCGGGCACGATCTCGGTGAGATCGACATTGGCCTGCCAATAGGCGTCAACCGTTCCGACATCGCGCCAATAGATATGGCCCTCTTCGCGCGAGCGAACGCAGGAGCGCGTGAAATGATGCGCCACCGCCTTGCCGTTGGAGACGATGTAGGGAATCATATCCTTGCCGAAATCGTGGGTCGAGTTCGGGTCGGCCGCGTCGCGCTTCAATTCCTCGGTCAGGAATTTGGTGTCGAACACATAAATGCCCATGCTGCACAAGGCGACGTCGGGCTTGCCGGGCATCGGCGGCGGGTCCTTGGGTTTTTCGAGGAACTGGATGATGCGGTCGTGCTCGTCCACATGCATGACGCCAAAGCCCTTGGCCTCTTCCAGCGACGCCTCCAGACAACCCACCGTCACATCGGCGCCGGACTCGACGTGCTGTTGCAGCATCTTCTCGTAGTCCATTTTATAGATATGGTCACCCGCAAGGATGACCATATATTGCGGGCCATAGCTCTCGATGATGTCGATGTTCTGATAGACCGCGTCGGCCGTCCCCAGATACCACATGGTTTCGTTGACGCGCTGCGAGGCGGGCAGCACGTCGAAGCTTTCGTTGCGCTCGGGGCGAAAGAAGTTCCAGCCGCGCTGCATGTGGCGGATCAGGCTGTGCGCCTTGTATTGCGTGGCGACCGCGATGCGACGGATGCCGGAGTTCAGCGCGTTCGAGAGCGCAAAGTCGATGATGCGCGATTTGCCGCCGAAATAGACAGCGGGCTTGGCGCGACGGTCGGTCAATTCCATCAGACGGCTGCCGCGCCCGCCTGCCAGCACATAGGCCATCGCGTGACGGGCGAACGGCGCCGCCGGCGGGGTCAATTTCGTTGGCGCCATACTCAACTCCTCCCTGGAACGCGGGCCGGCGTCGTTTGTGCGCCGGTCCCTGTGTAAGTTGAAGACAAAACTTTAGCCCTCCGGCCGCCATTCGAGAAACAAAGTCGACAGCGGCGGCAGCGTCAACGCGGCGGAGGCCGGCAGGTCGTGCATCGGCTCGCGGTCGGCCCACACGGCGCCGTTGTTGCCGGCGCCCGAGCCCCAATATTCCTTCGCATCCGTATTGATCGCCTCGGCCCAGCGCCCAATGGTCGGCAGACCGATACGATAGCCGTGCCGAACCACCGGCGTGAAGTTACAGACAACCACTACTGGCGGGGTCCCTTCCGCGCCAAAGCGAAGGAACGCGACCACCGAGTTTTCCGAATCGCCGCCGACGATCCAACGAAAACCCTCCGGCTCGCAGTCGCGCTCGTACATGGCGGGGCGCGAGGCGTAGAAATGGTTGAGGTCGGCGATCAGCCGCTTCATGCCCTGATGCGGCGCATGATCGAGCAACCACCACGGCAGGTCCGCCTCGGCGTTCCATTCCGAGGTTTGCGCGAACTCCTGACCCATGAACAACGACTTCTTGCCCGGATGGCCCCACATGAAGCCGTAGTAGGCGCGGGTGGTGGCGAAGCGCTGCCATTCGTCGCCGGGGAATTTCGAGACGATCGCCTGCTTGCCGTAGACGACCTCATCGTGGCTCAGCGCCAGGATGAAATTCTCGCTATAGGCGTAGACCATGCTGAAGGTGAGCTGGTTGTGGTCCCATTTGCGATACACGGGGTCCTTGGCCAGATATTCCAGCGTGTCGTGCATCCAGCCCATGTTCCACTTGAAGCCAAAGCCGACGCCGCCGCCGTAAACCGGCGCGGTTATGCCGCCATAGGCGGTCGATTCCTCGGCGATCATGACGATGCCGGGGAACAGCGAATAGGCAGTCTCGTTCACGCGCTTGAGAAAATTCACCGCGTCGTAATTGACGTTGCCGCCGTCAACGTTGGGTATCCACTCGCCGGGATTGCGCGAGTAATCCAGATAAAGCATGGACGCCACCGCGTCGACGCGCAGGCCGTCGATGTGGTAGCGGTCCAACCAATAGAGCGCGCTCGCCATCAGGAAATTCGCGACCTCTTTGCGGCCATAATCGTAGATCGCCGACTTCCAGTCGGGATGGAAGCCCTTGCGGGGATCGGCATGCTCGTAGAGCGGTTCGCCGTCGAACCACGCCAGCCCATGTGCGTCAGTGGGGAAATGCGCGGGCACCCAATCGAGGATAACGCCCAGCCCTGCCGCGTGCGCCTTGTCGACGAAGCGTGCGAAATCCTCGGGCTTGCCGAAACGTTTGGTGGGGGCGAACAGTCCCAGCGGTTGATAGCCCCAAGACAGATCGAACGGATATTCCGTGATGGGCATCAGTTCGATATGCGTATAGCCAAGTTCTTTCACATAAGGGATCAACTGTTCGGCGAGTTCGTCATAGGTGAGCCAGCGCCCATTCTCGCCACGCCGCCACGAGGCGAACTGGCATTCGTAAACGGACATGGGCTTGCGCCGCCAATCTCCCCGCGCCCGCGCCTTCATCCATTCGTCGTCGCTCCACTCGAAATCGGTGGTGTAGGCGACGATGGTGGCGGTGGAAGGCCTTAGCTCCGCCTCGAAGCCGAAGGGATCGGCCTTCAGCGGCTGCAATACGCCCGCCGCCGAGACGACCTCATATTTATAGACCGCGCCCGCGCCGATATGGGGAATAAAAATCTCCCACAGTCCGCTGTCGTAGCGCTTGCGCATCTGGCAGCGCCGCCCGTCCCAATCGTTGAAATCGCCGACGACCGACACGCGGCTGGCGTTGGGCGCCCAGACGGCGAACAGCACGCCGCCTTCGCCCTCATGCGTGGTGATCTGCGCGCCCAGCCGCTTGTAAAGCTCACGATGCGTGCCTTCCTGCAACAAATAATCGTCGAGCTTGCCGAGCGCCGGGCCGTAAGAGTAGGCGTCCTCATAGGACGACACGCCGCGCGCGCGCGTCACTTCGAGCCGGTAGGCCGGACGCTTTTTCACGTCCGGAAGCAGCGCCTCGAAGAAATCGTCCTTGCGCCGCTTTAATTCGCCCAACAGCTTGCCGTTACGGTCCAAGGCCCGCACCGAGACCGCGTCGGGCGCGAAGGCGCGGATCGCCCAGCCCGCCGGCGTCTGGTGCGGACCCAGAAACCGGAACGGGTCAGGGTGGCGAGCCGCCGCCAGCAGATCAATGTCTTCTTCGCTCGCACGCCACAACTCGGTCAAACGCTCGCTCCGTTCAGCTCAGGCGGCGATAAGGCGCCTTCCAGATTTCATCGGCGTATTCGGAAATCGTCCGGTCCGAGGAGAACCAGCCGGTATTGGCGGTGTTGATGATTGACGAACGCAGCCACGCCTTACGGTCGCGCCACGCGGCGTCGATCTTCTGTTGCGTTTGCCAATAGGCGTCGAAGTCCGCGCACACCATGAAGAAGTCGTGATGACGCAAAGTCTCGACAAGCCCGTGATAACGCCCGCGGTCGTCGGCAGAGAACACGCCCGACTGCACCGCGTCGAGCACGTCGCGCAGCACCGGCGAGGCTTCGATATATCGGCCTGCGTCGATGCCCTGCGCGCGCGCCGCCGTCACCTGCGCCGCCGTCAGGCCGAAGATGAAGATGTTCTCGTCCCCCACCAGATCGCGCAACTCCACATTGGCGCCGTCGAGCGTGCCGACCGTCAACGCTCCATTCAACGCCATCTTCATGTTCCCGGTTCCCGACGCCTCCATGCCGGCGGTGGAAATCTGCTCGGAAAGATCGACGGCGGGGATGATCGTCTCGGCGAGGCTGACGTTGTAATTGGGCAGGAAGACGACTTTCAGCAGGCCGCGAACCGTCGGGTCCGAGTTGACCTGCCGCGCCACGTCGATGGCGAGTTTGATGATTAGCTTGGCCTGCGTATAGCTCGCCGCCGCCTTGCCGGCGAAAATTTTCACGCGAGGCGCGAAGTCGATGGTCGGATTGGCGCGGATTTCATTGTAACGCGCGATGGTCTCCAGAATGTTGAGCAACTGGCGCTTGTATTCGTGGATGCGCTTGATCTGCACGTCGAACATCGCGTCGGGGTCGAGCCGCTGGTTGAGCGACTCGGCGGTGACCTGCCCCAGCGCGATCTTGTTGGCGCGGCGCGCCAGCGCGATCTGCTCCTGCAGAGAGGAATCGTCGGCGTGCTTGCCAAGCTCCCTCAGCGCGTCGGCGTCGTGCAACGCCTTCTCGCCCGCGACCGCCCGGATGATGCCGGTCAGGCGCGGATTGCACTCCATCAGCCAGCGCCGGAAGGTGATGCCGTTGGTCTTGTTGACTATGCGATTGGGGTAGACCTGATTGAGGTCGTGGAACACAGTCTGTTTCATCAAATCCGTGTGCAGCGCCGAGACGCCGTTGATATTGTGACTGCCCACGAACGCCAGCGCGCCCATGCGCACGCGCCGCCCGTTCTGCTCGTCGATCAACGAGATGCCGGCCATGAACCCGGTTTCGCCGAGCCCGTTCTTGCGCGCGAAATCGAGATGCGCGGCGTTGATCATGAAGATGATCTGCATGTGGCGCGGCAGCAGCCGCTCAAACAGCCCGACTGGCCAGCTCTCCAGCGCCTCGGGCAATAGGGTATGGTTGGTGTAGGAGAACACCTCGTTGACTATTTTCCAGGCGTCTTCCCATTTAAGCCCGTTGAGATCGACGAGAATGCGCATCAATTCCGCCACCGCGATGGCCGGATGCGTGTCGTTGAGTTGAACCGAGACATGCTCGCCCAGCGTGCGAATGTCGCCGAAGTTTTTGACGTGCCGTCGCACCAGATCGGACAGCGAAGCGGCGGCGAAAAAATATTCCTGCCGCAGCCGCAATTCCTGACCGGCGGGCGTGGCGTCGGAGGGATAGAGCACCTTGGAGATCGCCTCGGCGCGCACGTTGTCGGCAAGCGCGCCGAGGTAGTCGCCGGCGTTGAAAGCGTCGAGCCGGAGCGGGTCGACCGCGCGCGCCGACCACAGCCTCAGCGTGTTGACGTGGCGGCCCCGCCAGCCGACGATGGGCGTATCGAACGCGATGGCGTCGACGCGCTCGCCGGGATGCCAGACGTAGCGGGGAATGTCCGAATCGCCCTGGATCGCCTCGACATGACCGCCAAAGCCGATGGCGATATTGACCTCGGGGCGCTCGAACTCCCAGGGGTTGCCGTGGCTCAGCCAATCCTCCGGCGCCTCCTGCTGCCAGCCGTTGCGGATGATCTGCTTGAACAGGCCGTTGTCGTAGCGAATGCCGTAGCCATGCGCGGCGATGCACAAAGTCGCCATCGAATCCATGAAGCAGGCGGCCAGACGCCCAAGGCCGCCGTTGCCAAGCGCGGCGTCGGATTCGACGCGGCGCAGGGCGCTGAGATCGACGCCGAGGCTGGACAGCGCGGCGCTCATCGGCTCGACCACGCCGACATTGGTCATGGCGTCGAACAGCATGCGGCCGATAAGGAATTCGAGGCTGAGGTAATAGACGCGCTTGCGCTTTTGCTCATAGACGCGGTGGGTCGCGGTGATCCAGCGATCGACGATGATGTCGCGCGTCGCGGCGGCGACGGCGAGGAACCAGTCGCGCTGGCTCGCCGCGATGGGGTCTTTGCCCACGGTGAATTTCAGTTTGTCGAGGACGGCCGCCTTCAATTCCTCGGGAGTGTAGACCCGAACCTCTTCCACAGTGGGTTCGGCCGGCGTGACCATGTCCATGTCGATTCCCCTAAATCAGAGCGGCGGGTCGAACCCTTTGCCAAACTCGTATCATCATTGTGACCTGTCGCGAAACCGCCTAAACCGCTGACGCTAAGGAGGGCGGGCGATGAAAATCGACGGAAGGGCTTATCGGACGATCTGGCGTTCGGGCGCCCGCAGCGTCGAGGCCCTCGACCAGACCCGCCTGCCTCACGAACTCGTGTTCCACCGGATCGACACGCTCGACGGCGCCGCAGCGGCGATCAGGACGATGATTGTGCGCGGGGCGCCGTTGATCGGCGCCACCGCAGCCTATGGCCTGGCGATTGCGTTGGCTGCCGCCGCTGACGACGACGGGCTTGAAGCAGCCTACGCCCAATTGCTGGCCAGCCGTCCCACCGCCGTCAACCTGCGTTATGCGCTGGAAGACGTTCGCGCGGTTGTCGCCCCCCTGCCCCCGCAAGCGCGCGCCGAAGCCGCCTTCGCCCGCGCCGATGCGATCTGCGAGGAGGACGTCGCGCAAAACCTCGCCATCGGCGAAGCTGGCTTCAAGCTGATCGAGGCGGCGCACCTGCGCACCGGACGCACGGTCAACGTGTTGACCCATTGTAACGCCGGCTGGCTCGCCACTGTCGACTGGGGCACCGCGACGGCGCCGATTTATCTGGCGCATGACCGGGGCGTGCCAGTGCATGTGTGGGTGGACGAGACGCGCCCGCGCAATCAGGGGGCCTCGCTGACGGCTTTTGAACTCGGCCAGCATGGCGTGCCGCATACGCTGGTGGCCGACAATGCGGGCGGACACCTGATGCAGCGCGGGCTGGTCGATCTGTGCATTGTCGGCGCAGACCGCGTGACGGCGCGCGGCGACGTCGCCAACAAGATCGGCACTTATCTCAAGGCGCTGGCGGCGCGCGCCCATGATGTGCCGTTTTATGTGGCGCTGCCTGGCCCGACCATCGACTGGCGGCTCGACGACGGGCTGGCGATAGAGATCGAAGAGCGGTCCCCGCGCGAGGTCACGCACGTCTGGGGCCGGCTGGACGACGGGCGGGTGGCGGAGGTCATGATTGCGCCCGCCGGAACGAGCGCCGCCAATCCGGCGTTCGACGTCACGCCCGCCGAACTCGTCACGGGCCTCATCACCGAGCGCGGTCTGGTCGCCGCCGAGCGCGGCGCGCTGGCGGCGATCTACGGCAGGGGTTAACGTCGTAGACGTGGCACGGTTACGGAGGCTCGATGCGAACGCCCGCCTTGCTCCTGATGTGTGCCTCAGCGGCGTCTCTCTCAGCCTGCAACCCGCCGACCGTCGCCAAGCGCCCGCCGCTGCCCGTCCAAATCGTCGTCGCCGCCCCCAGCGAATATTCGCCCAAGATCGCTATCACCGGCGCCATCGCCGCGCGCGTCAGCTCCAACCTGTCGTTTCGCATCAGCGGCCGCGTGATCGAGCGCAAGGTCGATGTCGGCCAGCATGTCGCGGCGGGCGAGGTGCTGGCGCGGCTCGACCCGGCGTCGGCGCAGTCGGACGTCGATTCGGTTAGGGCCGCCGTGCAATCGGCGGAGGCGACGCTCAAACAGGCCAATTCCAATTTCGAGCGCCAGAAGCAGCTATTCGAATCCGGTTTCGCCACCCGCTCCACCTTCGACGTCGCCCAGCAGAACCAACTGACCGCGCAGAGCGCGCTCGATTCCGCCAAAGCGGCGGTGGGAACGGCCACCGACGCGCTGGGTTTCTCCACGCTGAAGGCCGAGCGGCCCGGCGTCGTCACCGCGCGCAGCATCGAGGTCGGCCAGGTGGCGCTGGCCGCGCAGACGGCTTTCACCGTCGCCGAGGACGGGCCGCGCGACGCGGTGTTCAACGTCTTCGAGTCGATCTTTTTCGCCCGCCCCGCCGCCGGCGGCGTCCAGCTTTCGCTGGTCTCCGACCCCAGCGTGACGGCGCATGGCCGCGTGCGCGAGGTCTCCCCCACGGTCAACGCCAACGCCGGCACGGTGACGGTCAAGGTCGGCCTGGACGAGGGCGCCGAAAAGATGCCGCTCGGCGCGGCGGTGATCGGGCGCGGCGGCTTTGAAGCGCGCAAGGTGGTTTCGCTGCCGTGGACGGCGGTCGCTTCCGACGGCGGCCATCTCGCGGTCTGGCTGGTCGATCCGCAGTCGCGCGCGGTGTCGCTCAAGCGCGTTGCTGCTGAGTCCTTCGAGAACGCGACGCTGCTGGTCAACGACGGGCTGGCGGGGGGAGAGAAAGTCGTGACGGCGGGCGGCAAGTTCCTCTATCCCGGCGAGATCGTCGCCCCGCAGGAGGCCGCGCCATGAGGCGGTTGTTGCTCCTCCCCCTGCGGGCGCTCTTTCCCCTGCTGGCGCTCGCCGCCTGCAACAAGCCGGCCGCCGAGCCGCCGCCGATCCGGCCCGTCCTGTCCACGCGGGTGATTGAAACCAACGTGGACCCGCTGTCGCTGGCGGGCGCGGTGCAGGCGCGGGTTGATACGCCGTTCTCGTTTCGCGTGTTGGGGCGGCTCACTTCGCGCCCGGTCAATATCGGCGATCTCGTCAAGAAGGATCAGACGCTCGCCGCCATCGACCCCATCGCGCTACAACTGGGCGTGCGCTCGGCGGAAGCGGACCTGGCGAGCACGCAGGCGCAAGTCGCCAATGCGCTGGGCGTCGCCGACCGGCAATCGACGCTGCTGAAGACCAACGCCACCACGCAGGCGCAGCTTGACCTTGCCGAACAAGGCCGCAGCTCCGCGCTGGCGGGCGAAGCGCGCGCCCGCGCCGCGTTGGCCAAGGCAAAGGAGGAATTGGGCTACGCCGTGCTGAAGGCCGATTTCGCGGGCGTGGTGACGGCCACCGGCGCCGAGATCGGCCAGACCGTGCAGGCCGGCCAGATGGTCGTTGAGATCGCCGATCCCGCCTTGCGCGACGCGGTGATCGACGCGCCCGACGCTGCGGTGGGCGCGCTGAAGATCGGGGACGGCTTCGAGGTCGCCGCGCAGCTCGACCCGAGCGTGCGGGTCCGCGGCAAGGTGCGCGAGATCGCGCCGCAGGCGGACGCGGCGACCCGCACGCGCCGCGTCAAAATCGCGCTCGACAGCCCGCCCGACGCGTTTCGGCTGGGCTCGACGATCACGGCTTATCCGAGCGCGGGCGTGCGCAAGGCGGTGCTGCTGCCGGCTTCCGCCATCCTGACCCAAGACGGCAAGACATTTGTTTGGGTGGTCGCCGACGGCAAGGTCGCCATGCGCGAGGTGAAGCTCGCGCAAGGCCCCGTGAACCCCGTTGAGGTCGCGCAGGGTCTCGCTCCCGACATGCAGGTGGTCACCGCAGGCGTCCACAGCCTCGGCGAGGGTCAGCGCGTGCGAACCGACAGGCAGGCGACGCCATGAAGCCGTTCAACCTGTCCGACTGGGCGCTCGCCCACCGTTCGCTGGTCTGGTATTTCATGATCGTGTTCGCGGTGGCGGGGGTGTTCGCCTATCTGGGCCTTGGCCGCGAGGAAGACCCGCCCTTCACCATCAAAACGATGATTATTCAGGCCAACTGGCCCGGCGCCAGTGCAGCCGAAGTCGCCAAACAGGTGACGGACCGCATCGAGAAGAAGCTCGATGAGCTGGATTCGCTCGACTACACCAAGAGCGTGACCACGACGGGCAAGACCATCGTCTTCGTCAACCTTTTGCCGACCACCAAGGCGCGCGACGTGCCCTATCAATGGCTGCGCGTACGCAACATGATCGGCGATATTCAGGCCAATTTTCCCGCCGGCGCGCAGGGGCCGTTCTTCAACGACCGCTTCGGCGACGTCTACGGCAACATCTACGCTTTCACCGCCGACGGCCTGACCGACCGCCAGTTGCGCGACGAGGTGGAGTTCGCGCGCTCAAAGGCGCTGACGGTGCCCAACATCGGGCAAGTGCAAATTCTGGGCGCGCAGGACGAGGCGATCTACCTCGACTTCTCGACCCGCAAGACCGCCGCGCTTGGCATCGATCCCCAAGCCATCGGCGCGTCGCTGCGCGCACAAAATGCGATCACGCCGTCGGGCGTTATTGAGGCGGGGCCGGAGCGCATCTCGGTGCGCGTCGACGGTCAATTCACCTCCGAAGATTCGCTGCGCAAGATCAACCTGCGCGTCAACGACCGCTTCTTTCCGCTGACCGACGTGGCCACGGTGCGGCGCGGTCTGGTGGACCCGCCCGACTCGCTGTTCCGCTTCAACGGCAAGCCCGGCATCGCGCTGGCCATCGGCATGAAATCGGGCGCGAACCTGCTGCAATTCGGCGAAGCGTTGGAGACAAAGCTCAAGGAGATCGTCGCGGAACTGCCCATCGGCGTGACGGTCGAAAAAGTCTCCGATCAACCCGCCGTGGTCGAAAAGGCGGTGTCTGGCTTCACCGAAGCCTTGTTCGAGGCCATCGCCATCGTGCTGGCGATAAGTTTTGTCAGTTTGGGCCTGCGTGCGGGTTTGGTCGTGGCCGTCGCCATTCCGCTGGTGCTGGCGATCACGTTTCTGGTCATGCAGATCAGCGACATTTCCCTGCAACGCATTTCGCTGGGCGCGCTCATCATCGCGCTGGGCCTATTGGTCGACGACGCGATGATCGCGGTCGAGATGATGGTGGCGCGGCTGGAGGTCGGCGACACGCTGCACGATGCGGCGACCTATGTGTATACCTCCACCGCCTTCCCGATGCTGACCGGCACGCTGGTGACGGTGGCGGGCTTCATCCCCATCGGCCTCAACACGAGCGCGGCGGGCGAATTCACCTTCACGCTGTTCGTAGTGATCGCGGTTTCGCTGGTGGTGTCGTGGATCGTCGCGGTGCTGTTCACGCCGCTGCTTGGCGTGACGCTATTGCCCGCATCCATGAAAAAGCACGAAGGCCGCAAGAGCTTCGGCGCGCGCATTTTCTCAGGGTTGTTGCTCGCCGCCACGCGGTTCAAGTGGATCACGATCGCGCTGACGCTGATCGTCTTCGGCTCGTCGATCTACGGCATGAAATTTGTCGAACAACAATTCTTCCCCTCCTCCGACCGCCCCGAACTGATCGTCGACTGGAACCTTCCGCAAAACGCCTCTATCCACGACACGGATGCTCAGATGGCGCAGTTCGAAAAGGACATGCTGGTCGGCAATCCCGACGTGGATCATTTCTCGACTTACGTCGGCGCCGGCGCGCCGCGTTTCGTGCTGTCGTTCGACGTGCAGATCGGCGATCCCAGCTACGGCCAGACCATCATTCTCACCAAGGGCCTCGCCGTGCGCGATAAGCTGCGCGCCAAATTGCAGGACTACCTTACCCGCACCTTCCCCGGCACTGACGCCTACGTGAAGCTGCTCGACATCGGCCCGCCGGTCGGGCGCCCCGTGCAATATCGCGTCAGCGGCCCGGATTTGCAGGCCACGCGCGCTTTGGCCCAGGAAGTCGCGGGCGCGATGGCGACCACCGACAATCTCGCCGAGCCCGTCTACGATTGGATGGAGCCCGCGCGGGTCCTGAAAGTCGAGGTGTTGCAGGACAAGGCGCGCCAACTGGGCGTCTCCAGCCAGGACATCGCGACCGCGCTCAACAATGTCGTCAGCGGCGCCGCCGTCACGCAGGTGCGCGACGATATCTACCTCATCAACGTGATCGCGCGCGCCCAGGAAGAGGAGCGCGGCGCCGTCGCGACGTTGCGCGGACTGCAACTGACGGGCGCCAACGGCGCCGCCGTCCCGCTCGCGGCGGTGGCGAAGTTTGGTTACTCGCTGGAGCAACCGAAAATCTGGCGCCGCTCGCGCCAGCCGACCGTCACCGTGCAGGCCGCCGTGCGCGGCCCCGTGCAGCCCGCCACCGTGGTGACTGAGATCAAGCCCCGCATCGACGCATTGATCGCCAAACTGCCGATCGGCTATCAGATCGCGCCGGGCGGCGCGGTCGAGGAGAGCGGCAAGGCGCAGGGACCTATCGCCGCCGTGGCGCCGCTGATGCTGTTCATCATGGCGACGATCCTGATGATCCAGTTGCAATCGTTCCAGCGATTGTTCCTGGTGTTCGCGGTCGCGCCGCTGGCCTTGATCGGCGTGGTGGCGGCGCTGCTGCCAAGCCGCGCGCCGCTGGGCTTCGTGGCGATCCTCGGCGTGCTGGCGCTGATTGGTATTTTGATCCGAAATTCGGTCATCCTGATCATCCAGATCGACGAATTGCGTAAGGAAGGCCGCCCCGCGTGGGAGGCCGTCATCGAAGCGACGGAGCACCGCATGCGGCCGATCCTATTAACGGCGGCGGCGGCGACGCTGGCGCTGATCCCGATCAGCCGCGAGATTTTCTGGGGGCCGATGGCTTATGCGATGATGGGCGGCATCGTGGTCGGCACGGTGCTGACGCTTCTGTTTCTGCCCGCGCTCTATATCGCGTGGTTTCGCATCAAGGAGACAAAGGTCCCCGGAGAGACGGCGCCCTCCGCGGTCCCCGCGATCTCGCCGGTCTCCGGCGCATCGCGATAGACGCTATGCAGACAGACCGCGAAAAGGGATCGTTGCGCGGCAAAATCAAGCGGGCCGGCGGCGACGAAGACGACCTCGCACGGCTACTGGCCCTGTTTTGACACGTGATCGCCCTGGCGGTTCAGCGCCCTGAGCTTGCCCTCGCGCCCGCGTTACGGCTAAGCTCTGACCTTACGATTGCAGGAAAAGTCGAAAATGGCGGCGCAGGCACAACCGGCGACGGCGAGGGCGCGAAGGCGGGCAGCCCCGCCGCCGTCGCCCATGACGCCCGAGGAGCCGGCGCGCGAGACCGAGCTTCGGCTGATCGCCGACGCCGCGACCTTCAAGGCTTTGCAGGCGCATCCGCTGCTGGGGCCCAAAGCGCCGCTCAAATGGACGCAGCAGCGCACCGTCTATTTCGACACGGACGCCGCCGATTTGCAGCGCAGCGGCATGACCTTGCGGTTGCGCACCGTGCGCGCGCGAAAACTTCTGAGCCTGAAGCTGCGCGAAGGCTCCTTCGACCGCGAGAAGATCGAGGTCCGCGCGCCCGGCGAGGGGCCACAGGTTGAATTGCTGCCTTCCGCCACGCAGGAGCTGATCGTCTCCGCCACGCAGTCGCGCTCGCTGGCTCCCCGTTTCGCCTCGCAGATCAAGCGCGCCACGCGGCTTGTCGCCTTCGAGGGCGCGTCTGTGGAAGTGGCCTTTGACGAGGGCGAGATCGTCGCGGGCGCGCAAAAGGCGGCCGTGCGCGAGATCGAGCTTGAACTGAAATCCGGGCCCGAGGCCAGCCTCTTTCGCTTCGCGCTGGCGCTGCTGGACGCGGCGCCGTTACGGCTGGGCGTTTCGACCAAGGCGGATCGGGGTGCGCGGCTGTTGTCGAAGCGCCCGCCGCAAGCGATGCGCGCGCCGCCGCCGGAAATCGAGCCCGAGACGAGTCTGGACGCCGCCACCGCCGCCTGGCTGCGCCAGTGTCTCACGCATTTCCTCGGCAATTGGGACGCGCTCTCCTCCGACAACGCCGACGATTCCGTGCATCAAACGCGAGTTTCGATGCGCCGGCTGCGCTCGCTTTTGCTGCTGCTGGGGCGTTCGTTCCCGTCGGGCGAGCTATCGGGGCTGCGGGCGGAGGCCAAGCGCATCGCCGACGCTTTCGGCGCCGCGCGCGACTGGCATGTCTTCGCCGATCTCGTCGAGAACGGCCCCGCCAAACATCTCAAGACGCCGGGGATGCCGGGCTTGATCGCCGAGGCGCGCAAACGCGCCGCGCAGGGACGCACGGCGGCGCTGGTCGCGCAGGCCAATGTCGAGACGACGCGCTTCGTGCTGGCGCTGCAACTCTATATCGCCACGCGCGGTTGGCGGAATGCGCTGGCGGAAGCCGACGTGCAGGAATTAGGGCGGCCGGCGGTCGTCTTCGCGGCGCGCGCGCTGGAGGCGACGTTCAAAAAGGTTCGCAAGCGCGGGCGCGGCTTCGAGGCGCTGCGGGCCGAGGCGCGGCACGAATTGCGCATCGCGCTCAAGAGCTTACGCTACGCCGTGGATTTTCTGGGGCCGCTGTTTCGACCCGCCTCGGCGGTGCGCGACTATGCCGAGAAGGCGGCAGCATTGCAGGAGATGCTGGGCGCCGCCAATGACGCGGCGGTGGCGGAGAGTCTGCTAGTCCGCATCGACACCAGTCGACAGCCGGATCTCGCCTTCGCCGCCGGTCTGGTGCTGGGCTGGTGCGCCCGCGCCAGCCTCGCCGACGAAGACGCTCTGCAACGCGCGTGGCGCAAAGTGAAGAAATCCGGGGCGTTCTGGCAGGCGCCGGAAGCGCCCGGACTTCAGGTTCACTAGGGACGAGGCGATCAGGTCGCCGGAGCTTCCTTCTTCATGCTGTCATGCTTCATCATAGAATCATGCTTCTTCATCGAGTCATGCTTCTTCATCGAGTCATGCTTCATCATCGAGTCATGTTTCATCGGCTCGTCGGCCTTCATGGCGTCGTCGGCGAAAGCGGGCGCGGCGAGCGCGAGAGAAGCGGCCAGAAGCGTCAGCGAAAGAATACGCATGTGAATTCCTCAGGTTTGTCCGCCAACTCCGAAAGGAGCGCGGGGAGTGGCGGACGCGCCGTTGCGCGCCCTCATCCCGCCTTACGCGGCCAAACCGGGATTGTTACGGCGGAGAAAATTTTCCCCGCGTCTCTCAGGCGTCGAGCGCTTGCGGCAGAACCGGACGGCCCATTTTGCGCCGGGCCAGGAAGCGGTTGCGGCGGCGCAGCGTCGCGCGGCCCCGGCGGCGCTCGATGGGGGAACGCGACGGCGCGCGGTCGATCTCCAGAACGCCCGGCGCACGCTCGACGAGCCGCTTGAGCCCAAGCGTCGAAGCCCAACGGCGCCAGTCGCCGTCCGCTTCGCGCTCATTGTCGAAGCTCGCCAGCGTCACGTCGAGGTCGGAATCGGCGTGAATCAGCTTGACCTGATAGAGAAAGTCGCTGCCTTCGGCGACCAGCGCCGTGAGCGCCACGCCCAGATATTGCTGCGGGACCAACGAGATGCGCATGGAGACGCCGCTGACGCGGCGCCAGATGATCACGCTGTGCGGCGTGACTTCGATCCGGCGTCGCATGCCCTCGGCCCGCGCGTCGAAGGATTCCGCCTCTATCCGCATCTGATGTCTCCCGCCTCGATCTGAGGGGATCATGGCGCAGCGGGGGCCTCAAAGCGGTGAATTTCGACGGTTAAGCCGCTGTTTCCACGAGCGTTTTTTCGCTCATGGGTACGGTCTCGTCAAGAAAATGCGCGCAATTTTATGGGATTTCTCAACCCGCCTCGGCGGCGAGCGCCGGGCGGCGCGGCTGGGGGGCGGCGCCCAGGCCGAATTGGGCGGCGAAGAACGCCCGATAGGCGCCGTCGCGCGCAATTAACTCGGAATGCGATCCGCTCTCAACCGCGCGGCCGCCGTCGATCACATGGATGCGGTCGGCGTTGATGATGGTTTGCAGGCGATGCGCGACGACCAGCGTCGTGCGGCCCTGCCTGAGCGCGTCGAGCGCGCTTTGCACTTCGCGCTCGGATTCGGAATCGAGAGCCGAGGTCGGCTCGTCGAGCAGCAGGATCGGCGCGTCTTTCAAAAGCGCGCGGGCGATGGCGATGCGCTGGCGTTGACCGCCGGAGAGTTGCAGGCCCTGTTCGCCGACGGGGGAATCATAGCCGCCGGGCAGGCTCAGGATGAAATCATGCGCGTGGGCGCGCCGCGCAGCGTCCTCGATCTGGCCTTGGGTGGCGCCGGGGCGACCCAGCGCGATATTGTCGCGGATGGCGCCGCGAAACAGGAACACATCTTGGGAGACGAAGGCGATGGAGTCGCGCAGGGACGCCAGATCGACGGCGCCCGCGTCCTGCCCGTCGATCCAGACGTGGCCGGAATCCGGGGCATGGAAGCGCTGGATCAGGCCGAGGATCGTCGACTTGCCGCCGCCCGAGGGGCCGACGAGGGCGGTGGTCTCGTCGGGCTCGGCCACGAGGTCGAGGCCGGCGATCACGTCGCGGCCCACGCGATAGGCGAAGCGCACGTTATCCAGAACCACGCGACCCCGGCTGACTGCGAGCGCAGGCAGGCCGGCGGCCGAGGCGTCCTTCAGCGGCGCGTCGAGCACTTCGTAGATCATCGAGGCGCCGACGAGGCCGTTTTGCACGTCCACAGGAAAGCGCCCCAGTCGCTTGGCGGGCTCATAGGCGAGCAGCAAGGCGCCGAGGAAGGAGGCGAACGCGCCGACGTCGGCGTGCTGCACGGAGACGCGCCATGAGCCATAGAAAATGGCGAAGGCGATGGCGCAGCCTGCGAGGGTGTCGGCCATCATAGTGGCGAGGCCGCCGCCCGCCGCAATCCGATTGGCGGAGCGCTCGACGGTGCGAATGGCGGCGTACATGCGCTCGCGCATGACGGATTCCAGGTTGAACGAGCGCACGATGCGCGCGCCCAGCACCGTCTCGCCCATCGTCTGAACGATTAACGTCGAGCCCTCGAACGATCGCTTGGAGAATTTGCGCACGCGCTTCAGCACGCGGCTGATGACCAGCGTCGCCACGGGCAGCGCGCAGAGAGCGCCGGTCGCCATCGCCGGGTCGCGAGCGAACATCACCGCGATGAGGCCGGTGACGGAGACGATGTCGCGGGCGAAACCTTGCACCACCAGTTGAAGACAATCACGCACGCCGTTGGCTGCGAAGGATAATCGCGCGACGAACTCGCTGGAGTGACGGTCCTGGAAATAGCCGATGTTTTGGGTCAGTAGCCGGTCGAACACGCGCTTTTGCGCCGTGGCGACGATACGATTGCCAATGCGCGACAGCACAACCTGACTGGCGTAAGTCGCGGTTCCGCGCAGCACGAACAGGCCCAGCGCCTCCAGCGCCAACAGTTGCATGGAGCCAAGCGCGGCCGGATCGACCATGCCGTTGAGCACGGGGCGCAGCAGCCAGGCGACGGCGGTGTTGGAGCCTGCGATCAAAGCCAATAGCGCCGCAGCGGCGAGATAGCCGCCAACGTGATCCCGACCGAAATCGCGTACGAGCCGCCAAAGCACTGGCAGGCTTGAAAATCCCGGCGATTCCCTACCGTCCGTCATAAGACGGCTCTTACACGGCGTGCGAGGCAGCGGCAATTTCGCCCAGCGACGCGCCCGCTCAGCGGCGGCCCATGGGGCTGTTGAGCGGACGAGAGATGGTGCGCGGGCGCTTGTATTCGACGACGACGGCGCGGCTGCGCCCGTTGACGAGCGTCGCGCGGCCGCTGTTGCGCGAAAACTGGCGCTGCATCAGCGCCTTCACTTCATCGACCGAAACGCCCATCAGTTCAGCGGCGATTTCGGCTTTCGCTTCGGGGGCGATGGCTTCGGCGGCGATCAGCGCCTCTTCCAGGGTCGGCGGCTCCTTGCGAACCCGTCTCGCTCCCCATTTGGTCTTCCAGGTCGTGCTCATGGCGTCTGGCCTCGTTGGCCGAGAGTTCGGCGCATTTGTTTGAAGGTTAACACATATGTTGCAGTGCAGCAAGAAAAGGCGACGCCGTAACGCGGACCGGACGGGGTGAACCTTAACCCGCCTAACCTGACTGCTGGCTGAACAAACCGCCGGTGTCGAAAGCCACTTGTGCGACGAAGGTGCAACGAGGACCCCTGCGCGGGGTTCCGCTAAAGACAAAATTTGGGTGTGCAGCTTTCCCGCAACAGGTCAGAGCACCTTGCCGGGGTTCATGATGCCCTGAGGGTCAAGCGCGCGCTTGACGGCGCGCATGACGTCAAGCGCGGCGGGGTCCTTCTTGGCCGCCAGCAGATCGCGCTTGAGCGTGCCGATGCCGTGTTCGGCGGAATAGGAGCCGTCCATGCGCGCGGCGATGTCGTGGACCACGGCGTTCATGCCGTCCCAGTCGGCCAGAAACGCCGCCTTGTCGGCCCCGACAGGCTGGCTGACGTTAAAATGGATGTTGCCGTCGCCCATGTGGCCGAAGGCGACGATGCGGGCGCCGGGCGTGCGCTTCAGCACCGCCTCGCTGGCCTCAGCGATGAATTCCGGCACGGCGCCGATGGGCACGGAAACGTCGTGCTTGATCGAGCCGCCCTCGAATTTCTGCACGTCGGAGATGTTTTCGCGCAACGCCCAGAAGGCGAGGCGCTGTTCGCCGCTGGCGGCGAAAGCGGCGTCGTCGATCAGGCCGGCCTCAGCCGCGCCGCCGAGCCATTCGGTCGCGGCGTCTTCAAGCCCGCTGGCGTTCTGCGTGGCGAGTTCGACGAGCACGTACCAGGGATGTTGGGCGCCCAGCGGGTCGCGCGCGCGCTCAGCGTGGCGCAGCACATAATCGAGCGCGATGCGCGGGATCAGTTCGAAGCTGACGACGGACGAGCCGAAATGCTCGCGCGCCGAACCGAACAGTTTGAGCGCCGCCGAAGGGTCGGCGAGGCCGATGAAGGCGGTGGTTCGGGCGCGGGGTCGCGCGAACAGCTTGAGCGCCGCCGCCGTGACGATCCCCAGCGTACCCTCTGAGCCGATGAACAAATCCTTGAGATCGTAGCCGGTGTTGTCCTTACGCAGTTTGGACAGCGCGTTGACGATGCGCCCGTCCGACAACACCACCTCGACGCCCGTGGTCAGTTCGCGCGCATTGCCGTATGCCAGCACCGCGACGCCGCCGGCGTTGGTGGCGAGATTGCCGCCTATGGTGCAGGCGCCCTCGCTGCCCAGCGACAGCGGGAACAACCGGTCGGCCTTGTCCGCCGCCGCCTGCGCATCGGCCAGCGTGACGCCCGCCTCGACGATCATCGTGTCGGCGAGCTTGTCGACCTCGCGCACGCGGTTGAGGCGGGTTAGCGACAGTAGAATTTCCGGGCCTTTGGGGATTTGCCCGCCGACCAGGCCGGTGTTGCCGCCCTGCGGGACGATGGCGACGTTCGCCGCCGCGCAGACCGCCACCACCGCCGCCACTTCCGCTGTGTTTGCGGGGCGAACCAGCGCGCGCGCGCTACCGGTGAACAGGCCGCGCGGTTCAACCAGCGAGCCAGCGAAATCTTTTGCGTCCGTGAACAGGTTTGCCGGACCGACGATCCCGGCCAGATTGGCGAAAAGGTCGCTCACCCCAACAAGCTCCTGCGCTTTTTGGCCTTCACCCGGCGAAAGGCCGCGAAAATCTCGACATGGGCCGAGAAGCGGAACTGGTCAATGGGCGTGACATCATCGCATTGGTAGCCGCCGTCCTGAAGGATTTTGGCGTCGCGCGCGAAAGTCTCGACGTTGCAGGAGATGGCGATGACTTTTCCCACATCGGTCGCGGCGATCTGCCGCGTTTGCGCCTCGGCGCCGGCGCGTGGGGGGTCGAACAAGACGGCGTCGAAGCGGGCAAGCTCAGCGGCGGGGATCGGATCGCGGAACAGGTTTCGCACCACGGCGTCGACGCCGCGCGGGGTCCGTCCAGCGGCGCGACGCAAGGCGGCGATGGCGGCGGCATCGACGTCGACGGCGAAGGTGGCGTGGGTTTGGGCGAGCCTCAGCGCGAAGGCGCCCGCGCCGCAGAACAGGTCGGCGACGCGGCCGGCGCCCTCGACGGCTTTCAGGGCGCGTTCGACAAGCGCCGCCTCGCCGGATTCGGTGGCTTGCAGGAAGCCGCCGGGGGGCAAAGCCGCGCCGAACGAAATGCGGGGTTCGCGGCGCTCGATCAACGCGACGCCGTGGTTGGAGAGCCGCGCCAGATCGTGCGTCTCTGCGGCGACGAGAGCCTTGCGAAGCTCGGGGGGAGGCAGCGCGCCGCAGCCGCGAAAATCGACGTCGAGGCCGGCCAATGTCGCCGTGATCTGGATGTCGAGCGGTTTGTTGGTTCCCTTCAGCGCCTCGGCGAGGGCGCGCGCGACTTTGGGCGCGTCGGCGAGGGTGGGCGCGAACAGCGGGCAGGCGTCGATCTCGACGATGTCATGCGCGCGGGCGCGCATGAAGCCGACTTCGACGATTCCCTCGGGCGTCGTGCGCGCGTGGAACGTCGCGCGGCGGCGGCCCTCGCCGTGCGCGTCGACCAGCGCGCCAACTTCGGCCGCGACGCCCGCATCCGCCAGCGCCTTGACGACGCTCGCGCGCTTCCAGTCTTTGTAAAGCTCAGCCGGCATGTGCTGGGCGACGCAACCGCCGCAGGCGCCATACCAGCGACAGATCGGCGTCGCGCGGGGCGCCTTCGGCGTCTCGCCGTCGATGTCGCCCGGCAGCAGGCCCGGCGCGTGGCGTCCGGCGGCGGTGACGCCGTCGCCGCGCGGCGCCAGCGCGACGATCTCATTGTCTTGCGGCAAATTCTCAGCCCGAAATCTTTTCCAGCGCGACGCCGCTGACGCGCGGCCCGAACACTCCGATGATGACAATCACCACCGCCATCGCCGCCGCTATGAACGCAAACACGCCCGGCGCGCCAGCTTCTTTTAAAATATAGGCGATCACGAACGAACTGAATATGACCGACAGCCGGCTCCACGAATAGACGAATCCCGCCGCGCGCGCCCGGATGCCCGTGGGGAACAACTCCTGTTGATAGGCGTGGAAACTGTACGACATGCCGTTGGCGGCGATTTGCAGCATCAGCCCCATCGCGACGATGACGGCGCCCTCGCGCGTCGCGCCGAAGGCGAGGCCGCAGACGAGGATCAGAAAGGCCGAGCCGCAGATCATCCATTTGCGCTCGATCCGGTCGCCCAAAAAGAACCCGATCAACGGCCCCAAAGGCGCCGCCAGCGCGATCAGCGTCGTGTAGCCTAGACTCTTGGTGATATCGACGCCTTGCGCGATCAACAGCGTCGGCACCCAGTTCTGGAAGCCATAGAATCCGATGGTCTGGAACACGTTGAACAGGCTCAACAAGACCACGCGCCCGCGCGTCGGCTTCCTCCAGAGGTCGGCGAAGCTCCCGACTTTCGAGACCGCCTCGGCCGGCCCCGGCGGGGGCAGCGGGCGACCGGATTGCGTTTCCGCCTCCGCTTCGAGGCGGCGCAGAATCGCGTCAGCTTCGGCGAGGCGCCCATGGCGGGCGAGCCAGCGCGGGCTTTCGGGCAGCGTGAAACGCAACAGGCCGATCAGCACGGCGGCGGCGGCGCCGACCAGCACCACCCAGCGCCAGCCGTCGAGGCCCAGCGGCTTCGTGCCTGTCAGGAAATAGGCGAGCGCCGAGATCACCGGCACGCAACAAAAGCCGATGGCCTGCGAGCAAGCGAAGGCTTTGCCGCGCATGTGCTTGGGCGCCATCTCGCTGAGATAGGCGCCGATGGTGACCATCTCGACGCCGAGGCCGATGCCGGAAACGAACCGCCACAGGTTGAGGCCGAAGGCGTCGTTCTGCAGCGCCACCATGACGTTGGCGATTGTGTACCAGAGCAGCGAGACGGTGAAGACGCTGCGGCGGCCAAAGCGATCCGCCAGAAAGCCGCAGCCGATGGTGCCCACGAACAGGCCGGAGAACAACGCCGCGATGAAGCTGGCGACGCCCGTCGTGCCGAACAGGCCCGGCGTGGATTGCGTCAGCAAACCCGACTTGACGAGGCTCGGCGCGACATAGGCCGAAAACAGGAGGTCGTAGAGTTCGAAGAACATGCCGAAGCTCAGCAGCAGGATCGCGCGCCAGACCGCTGGCGTCGCCGGCAAGCGGTCGATGCGTGCGGAGATGTCCCCAGCGTTGGTGGGGTGCGTAGCGGCGTCCATCGTTCCTCCC